>Ga0116152_10002518_pt1 | contig 14909 bp, 12 predicted proteins | sample AD_UKC119_MetaG_FD_89894 | JGI IMG/M metagenome (GOLD analysis project Ga0116152, IMG submission 89894) | Active sludge microbial communities of municipal wastewater-treating anaerobic digesters from Hong Kong - AD_UKC119_MetaG | ecosystem: Engineered > Bioreactor > Anaerobic > Digestate... | reverse complement strand
GGTCGGGATACCAGGATTCGAACCTGGTCCCATTAATGCCTTTATATCAGTGATTTACTGAAGTCGCTTTTTTACGGGTCACCGTTTAGTTCACATTTAAAGAACTTTTCTTTACAGATATAAAAATAGATAAAATTGGTAGTAAAAACAAAGTGTTCTCGATATAGTCTCTTATAGTTTATCACAATTGTTTAGTATTGTATTACCATCTTCGACAGAGAATTGAGTTTTACTAAAAATGATTGTGATAAAGATGATATGACTGATTTGAGGTGCCAGTGCTGGTAGATTTTTTATTCTTTTGCTTAATATCAGATGTTTAAAATTTTGGAAAAGCTTGTTTCGTTATTGATTCTTGACTCCAGAGCTGACCATCCAATTGATTCCGAATTTATCGGTCAACGTTCCGAAATAGGCGCCCCAAAATGTATTATTCGGGGGCATAGTAATTTTTCCTCCTTCTGCCTGTGCATTGAAAATTTCATTAGTTTCATTCTCGATGTCTGTATTAACCGAAATAGAGAAATTATTTCCAAATTCAATTTTTGGTGCCCATTCATCTCCTGAATCACTTCCCATTAGTACGGTTTCCCTATTTATAGGCAGACTAACGTGCATAATATTGTTTTTCATTTCTTTCGGTATAGGAGGCCTGCCTTTCTAACGAGGCATTTCTCCGAATCGATTTACGATAGAAAAATCGCTACCAAAAACTGATTTATAAAAGTCGAAAGCCTCGCGGCAATTGCCGTTAAAGTTTAGATAAATATTTACTGTTGTCATACCGTTTCAATTTAATTTGATAATACCCCAAATTCTTTCTTTTGAGACCGTAAATATTTGTTCTATGATTACTAGTCGATCCTCGTAAGGCATTGTTTGAAAATTAAACTTTGCACATCACGCAAGCACTAAGCTCTTCAGAAATTGAACAAAGCATTGGCGCTTTAAGTTTAAAACCCTCGTAAGTCCCTTCTCTGAAAGGCATAAATATGGAATCACGGTTCACACCATCTTTTCTGCCTTTTTTATAAATCATTATTGTTCTGTTGTCTTTCGGTAGACTGGAGGTATTGCACAGGTCAACAAAGGATTTTACATCTTCAATTTTATCAATGTAGAATAAAATCACTTCCGGCTCTTTTTCTGTTGAAATTAATTCCGAGTCTATCTCTCGCGGAAAATTAACAACTTTGATTTTGCTGAATTTTTCAAGTTTAAGTTTTTTAAATCCATATTTGGCGCTTTTTAAATGAAATTATTGGCTGATAACGTTCTTGATATCTTTTCCATTGACTATCCTTTAGCCAACTCGTCCACCAGTTAATCCAGGTAACAAATCTTTTGCATCAGTTCACCTTACGATTCACGCAATTTTTAAGATTGCATAAGGAACATTGATAATCGTGAAAATCTACGTTCTTACCAATTCCGATAATACCACTAACTGATTTAATAGGAGTCATTAAAAATGTAGGAGTTAATTTTACCCCACTGGCCGATCCATTGAAGAGGGAAAATAGTTTTGCCTGCTCGGAAACATGCCAGTTACAATAGCCCGGGCTGTATCTATTCGTTGTTTTGTTACCTGATTCTTTTACTTCATGTTCAATCATGCTCTGGATTTTATCAGCAACAGCTTCAGCAATAGAACTTCCAAATATGTCATAAACATAGCCCGCTATCAGATCCTCTCCCTTGAATAAGCTTGTTGATTTGGTGCTAATGGTTTTCCCCGCGGTACAAATAAAAAAAGCCAGATTTGTAGAATCTGCCAATTCGTTGCAAATTTTTCTTCCAACTTTAAGACAAATATTGTTTGCAAATACTTTTCGGTTAACAAGGTCAACAGAGCACTTTTCGGTTATATAGTAACTTCCGCTTATATCATCTAACTGATGGCAGTCTGACGAAACCATTTGGATAAGAGAGGCAAATGGCTCCGGCAATTCTTTTCCCTGATAACCTAAAGTCCTGATAATGTCAGGAATATCAATGGTCAATTCATCGTAGCGGAATGTATAGGATTGAATCATAACCTGCAATATTCATCAAATATTACCTGCAAATTTTTTTCTTTATCAAAATTACCAATTAGAATAAATTCTGTCGGGCCAGGGAATGGTGAAATTTCTTCGATTTTCATGTCCTCGAAAACACCCTGAATGAAAGCATAGCCACAGTCTTTAAATTTAATAAAACCTTTGCACCGAATTGCACCTTGACAATACTTGTTAAGAAATTCAAATAGATCAGCCTTTTTTATCGGCTGGCTGCTTTTAATAACGATAGATTCAAGACCCGGTCGACCTAACGAAATTTCGTTTCTTGCCGGGAAAATATTAAGCGCTTTTCTCGGAGTATTCAAATCTATTTTTCCAAATTGAGCTTTCTCGACATGTGCAAAAGGATTGACTTTTTTTAGCTCCTCAACAATCAATTCAATATCATCATTTACTAAATCTATTTTATTGACAACAATGGTGTCGGCACTTTTCAGCTGATGCTGAAACCGTATATTAAGTGAAGGAATTCGGTTAAAGTTTTGCGCATCAACAATACACCAAACATGGTCGAGATACACTATCCCCTTCAACTTTTCAGATTGAAAAACCTGCCCAACTCCAATTGTGTCAGACAGCCCGGACGTTTCCATAATAATTAGGTCAGGGTTTACCTGTTCTCTAAATGCCGAAAGCGATTCGATAAAGGAGCCCAGCAAACATACGCAAAAAACAGAACCGTTGTTTATTTCAAGGACTTCGTATTTGTTGGTTTGCAGAAGTTTCTTCCCATCAATGTTTAACGGAGAAAATTCATTTTGAATAATGGCAATCTTTTTATTCGGATTGCAATTATTCAGAAAAAAGTTTAAAAATGTAGATTTACCACTTCCAAGAAAACCAGTGATCAGTTGAATTGGAGTACTCATTAAACCATCGCTTTTTCAATTGCTGTAATGATTTCATTTTTCGGTGGAATCTGGCTGATAAATTCAACCTTTCCATTGATACAGGTTGTGGGGACATTTCTTACCCCCAAAGCCATCATCATCCTAATACCATCTATATCTTTAATTTTATGTTCTTTTACAATCACTTTCCTGTTAAAGCCGGAGGCTGCCTGTTTAACTGCTTCTACCATGTATTGGCATGGAGCACACGAAGCCGAATCAAGGGTGATTATATCAACAGTAACGAAATCTTTTTTGAAATAACCATCAAGACTCAAGGGTTGAAGCGAGGATGTGTGCTCCATTTCACGCGTTACCTTCCGGGCGTAATCACTATATACCAATTCGGATACAGCCTTAAGGTTTCCGTTTGGTGTATCCATCGGTAAATCGCATCCGGGCGCTAAAATGAATCCCTTTTTCCCTCCAAGATCTATACAGTTCAAAGCTTCCTTTTTCGAATCAAGTTCATTTCCAAGTAACAAAACACTTGTCAATTTCAAATTTCCTCCAAAACTGATGTCTTTTTTTAATGCTTTTTCCTTAACGAAATCCAAAGGTATATTTTCGTCGATTGAAATATTATCAGGCCTGCAATCACACATTATTTCGATGTTTTGCTGAGCATGACCACAAACAAAAAAGGAACTGTATTTCCTTTTCGACCTGACAAAATCAAAAATCCTTGTTACATAAGGGCTCACAAAAGTTTCAAACGACTGCGGATCAATCTGGCTGGTCATTGGATCGACAACTGCAATTACATCGCAACCTGCATCCAGTAACATTTCAGAATACTTCACTCCAACCTCTGCGCAAAAATCCATAAGTTCCTCAACATACTCAGGATCTTCGAACAACTTCATAAAAATTTCGGTTCCCAGAAGATGAAGAGCTAAGGTGAATGGACCGGTAATCAAACCATATAAACCAATATCTGGATACTTCTGTCGAAGAATCCTGGTGGCACCAAGTACTACGGGAATACGTCCATCGTTTTCAGTTGGGAGTTTTAAAGCGCTGATTTCCATCCCTTCAGAAAGTGGGTGCGACACAACTGCAGGAGGATTTTCCTTACTCCAAACCAATTTGCATCCCAGAATTTCAGCTTCAACCTGCAAATCGAATACAACAGGAATTCCATCCGGTTTGTACAATTTGATAGCTTCAGATATTCCATCAACTATGTATGCTGTATTTTTAAGGTATGACTCAGCATCTGTATTTATCAATTTGCCTCCGTGTACCCCAACAAACGGAACCCAGGGACATCGATCCACTTCTTCCAGACTGAATGCTTGTCCCAGTAGTTTTAATCCATTCATATTCAGATGTGTTATGCAATTTTTGTATTAAGAAAATCTACCAACCTTTGTGGGTCTGCCGAATAATTATCGGCTCCGATTTTTATTCTGAAAGCATCGTTTAAAGGTGCCCCGCCTATTGAAATCATCGTTCCGGGGAATGCTGCTTTTATATCCTTGGTGATTTTCTCCATATTCACCATGGTAGTAGTCAACAAGGCTGATAATCCAACAACGGCATTTGGGTTTTCCTTCAATGCATCGATGTATTTTTCTGAATTAACATCTGTTCCAAGATCGATAACCTTGTAACCGTTTCCTTCCACCATCATGGCGACCAGGTTTTTACCAATATCGTGTAAATCGCCCGAAACAGTACCGATAATAAAAGTACCTTTCTGTTTGGCTTCCCCTGAAGCAAAGTAAGGCTTCAAGTGTATCATAGCCGTACTCATGGCTTTGGCAGACATCAATACCTGCGGAACAAAAATTTTATTTTCCCTGAATTTGATACCCACTTTTTCCATTCCAGCCATTAATCCACAGCTAAGAATTTCCTGAGCGTGGACCTTCTGATCAAGTAACTGACGGGTGATTTCATCGGCACCATCCTGTCCTTTCATTTGCGGCGGAAAAGGTGCAGCTTTATTGACTTTTCCAAATTCAACACATTCAGCCAGTTGATTTAATAATTCGTTCATAAATTGATAGTAATAAAATGCAAAACTAATAGTGATAAGACTTTAATAAAATAGTGTTTTATTAGAAAAAGATGGAAAATATTACTTTTATTTGATGACAAATACGGAGCAATGATCGTAAAAAAACGATTTATCAAGATTCCAAACTTTATTATCGAAGCGCAAAAGGCAGATCCGTTGACGTCTGATTTATACGTTTGTGAAATTGCTGAATTGATATTCGGAAAAGTAAGTTCCTGGGATATTAAATGTGATCACGAAAATCATTTACTCATTTATTGCACCAAAGGGGAAGCAGACTTAAAGATTGCCTCGGATAAGGTTCTGCTCTGTCAGGAGCAGTTTTGTATTATTCCACAAGGTTTTGAATTTAAGTTAACTACACGCTCAACAGAACCGTCAGTATTTATAACTTGTACATTTAACGGATTGAAGAGTAAAATTCTGGAGCAGGAATTTACCGTTGTTCGGGATTTAGTTCCGGCTGTAAATAACCAGGTGGCCAACCGTAAATTACTTTTCGATGAGTTATATAGCAACCTTCTAAAAGGCTATTTATACGCGAATATGCATTATATCAATTGTACGTTTACACACTTTTTAGCCACTTTTGTTTTTGCATCAAGAACAAGTGAGGACATACAGGTTGAAAAAAATCCGGCAGTACAACATGCAATTCGTTTTATGGAACAAAATATCGAAAGGAAACTGACTTTGAATGAAATTGCGGATGAGGTTGGTTATTCGGCTACATACCTCTCGACTATGTTCAGAAGAGAGACTAATTATAGTCCTTTGAGTTATTTTTCGCATCTGAAAATTACCAAATCCTGCGAATATCTGGACCAAACTAAGCTAAAAATTAAAATGATTGCATTTTTGCTTGGTTATTCCGATCCATATTATTTTTCAAAAGACTTTCAGAAAAGAATGGGAGTTTCTCCACGGAATTATCGAAAGAGAATATACTCACTATAACATGATGTATGATAAAAACTCCATTCCAAATTAAGTGCAATCAAAAATTATTGGTATAAGGTTTACTGCTGTATTTTTACTAACAAATAATTATTTATTTATAGATTTGTTTTCGTAAAAACGATCAATTGCCGGAATATACTAATATAAGTACTGAGCTTATTGTCCTTCTAAAAAAGGGAGATATGCTTGCTTTTGATGCTATTTATGATAAGTACAGTCATAGATTATATCAATTTGTAAAAAGGTATTTAAAACAGGATGAAGATACTGAAGAAGTTGTTCAGTTGGTTTTTATTAAAATATGGGAATCAAGAACCAAGATCGATATTCATTCATCTTTTGAATCGTATCTTTTTACAATTGCATACAATACCACGATTAGTTTATTGAGAAAAAGGTTAAGTGAGAATAAATCCTTAGAATTTTTAAAATCCCAGCAGCACGTTAGTAACTATGAAAGTGTAATTGATGAATTACAGTACAAAGAACTAAACGAGAATGTACAATATCTTGTAGAGCAGCTAACACCCAGACAACGGGAAATATTTCTACTTAGTCGGGAAAAAGGCCTGACACATAAAGAAATTGCACGGAAATTAAATATTTCTGAGAATACCGTCAAAAACCATCTAGTGAATACGATCAAATATCTCAAATCATGTATCGATAATGGGTTGGTCATCAATCTTTTATACCTATATCTATTTTTATATTAAAAAAAAAATCATATTTTTCTTAGTCCCCTTTTTTTAGTTGTGCGTAATACAATTATTCCGATTGTTAAAATCGTTACGATTTATATTTTCTAGTTTAGTTAGGAATTTGGTAAAGTGCCTCCCTTTATAGAGGGGGGTACATTTTCTGGAAAAAATATGAATAAAGAGATACTTGTAAAATATTTAAATAGTAGCTGTACTAAAAAGGAATTTGAGCAGTTTCGTGAGTGGATTAACATAGAATCCGCTGGTGGTGAACATAAAAAGATGATATCCGACGATTGGAATTCATTTCAACCAGATCTTAGAAATTTTGATAGTTCAAAATATCATTCATTGCTGGATAAAATACACCACGAAATTAATTTGAATAACAGAAACCATAATCAAAAACTTATTTACAAAATAGGCAAATGGGTAGGCCGGGCTGCTGCAATTCTTTTAATCCCCATGTTGGGTACCTTCTTTTATATGCTTTCAAATAATGATTATCAAATTCAGAAATTTGCAGATGCTACAGTAGATTCTCTCGAAATTATTGCACCTATAGGTTCACGTGCTGTTGTCCAATTATCAGATGGGACTGAGGTAAACCTGAATTATGGTAGTAAAATTAAATACCCGCGGAATTTTACGGGCGATACCCGTGAAATAGTTTTGGAGGGTGAAGGATATTTTGATGTCGCACATAATCCGGATAAACCATTTATTGTAAAAGCCGGCAAACTCAATATTGTAGCACTGGGAACAGTATTTAATGTTCAGGCATATCCGGGTGATGATGTAATTTCAACAACTTTGGTGGAAGGGAAAGTAGCAATTGAACGCACTTTTTCCGGGGGTAAGTCAGAACGTATTGGAACAATGATTCCGGATCAGCATGTAACTTATAATCTCATATCAGACAAGGTATTTTCAACAAAAGAAAATGTTGAAAAATACGTGGCCTGGAAAAATGGAAAACTTGTATTTGACAATGAGCCAATAACGGGCATTGCAGACAAGCTCAGCCGGATGTTTAATGTTGAGATTGAAATTGCCGACAATGCAAAAGATTTTACATATACTGTGACTTTTGTGAATGATCCCCTCTTTCTAATTCTTGACCTGATGAAAGAAAGTACTCCGATAACATATAAAGTCTTTCCAAGAAAAAAATTATCTGACGGGACATATACTAAACAAAAAATAAGAATTGAGAAACGAATTTAATTATTGAGCTAACTAAATTAATTAAACAGCCTATGACTTGAAATTCTAAAACTTTTTATGAAACAAAACAGGGAAATGCGCCAACACTTCCCCGTTGAATCTTAAAATCACCCTGTTGAACTAGCACAGGGGCAATTAATAATCTTAACAAAGCTAAAGTATGAAAAAAAATGATTGTTTTTTTCGGGAATCTAGATTTCCCGGAATTCAAAAGCTAATTAACGTTATGAAACTAACATTTACCTTACTATTGATTTCGGTTATCAGTGTTTATGCAAGCGAAACTTATTCGCAAACCAAGGTATTGAACATCGATATGAAAAACAGCACGGTAAAGGAAGTGCTTCAGAACATCGAGGACCAAAGCGAGTTTTATTTTATGTACAGTGAAAAACTCGTTGATGTTTACCGTGAAGTTTCGATAAATTCAAAGAACCAAAAAATTAACGAGGTTCTTGACGAACTCTTCGCCGGAACCAATGTAGATTATAAAATCAAAGATCGTTTTATTGTACTCAGCACTCCGGATGGAGCAGATTTTGAAATCAGCATTCAGCAACAAAAAGCTGTTTCCGGAACGATTACGGATGAAAACGGCGAACCTTTACCTGGAGTAACAGTGATCATCAAAGGAACAACTCAGGGAACAGTTACCAATTATAACGGGGAATATTCAATGCAGAATGTGGAACCAGGCAGTACGTTGGTATTTTCCTTTGTAGGGATGAGGTCGCAAGAGGTAATCGTGGGTGATCAGACAAAAATTGACATTGTACTCGAAGTGGATGCAATTGGAATTGAAGAAGTTGTAGCTGTCGGTTACGGTACGATGAAAAAAAGCGATCTGACCGGAGCGGTTGCTGTTTTGAAAAACGATGACATTGCATACAAAGCTACAGCCAATGCTGCTCAGGCGCTTCAGGGAAAGGTTGCCGGCTTACAGGTTACAAACAGTGGCGAACCGGGTAGTTCTCCGGTAATACGAATCAGGGGGCTTGGCTCTGTACGTTCGAATACTGAACCACTGTACGTGGTTGATGGTGTTTTGACCACTGATATTACTTTCCTGGGGAACAATGACATTGAATCGATTTCGGTTTTAAAAGATGCATCAGCATCGGCAATTTATGGTGTAAGAGCAGCAAATGGTGTAATTATCATCACAACTAAACGCGGGAATAAGGATAGAATATCTGTTACCTATTCTGGTTATGCAGGTGTTCAGGTCCCCGTCGATGTGATGGAAATGGCGAATGCTCAGGAATATATTCAATTACTGAATGAAAAGGGAGAAATTGCCGCCAAAAAAACCGGCGGTTCATTTACTCCGTATGATCCTTCAACTTATACCGTTTCTACCGACTGGTATGATGAGGTGCTCAGAAGTTCTGCATTTACATCCAGTCACGACATTGGCTTCTCAGGCGGAAATGAAAAAACGCTCTTTGCTGCAGGAATCAGCTATTTCGAACAGGAAGGGCTTATGCTTTTCGATCTTTATAAAAGAATAAATGTAAGAGCATCAGTCGACAGCAAAGTTAGAGATTATCTGAAAATTGGTTTTAGCCTGAATTTATCGAACAGGAATTCGCATAACTCACCCAATGTGGCACAGGCTGCATTTATTGCGCCACCTGCAGTATCCCCAATTGATCCGGAGACCGGTAATTACATGGCAATGACTGAATTTGGAGATTATGCAAACCCACTAGTAGACCTCATGTTTATTGATGATCGTACGAACAGCAACAGGTTAGTAGGAAGTGCGTACGCTGAGTTTTACTTAATGAAAGGCCTTTCATTTAAATCTTCTTTTGGTGTAGATGGAAGTTATACGCGTGACAGGATTTACAGGGAAAAATATGAATTAACCGGAGGAACACCATCTGATGAAATAGAAAGGCTTCAAAGAAAGATGAGTTATGACTATAACTGGTACTGGGATAATACCTTAACCTATACTGGTCAACTTTTCGACAATACAGATATTACAGCAATGTTGGGTATATCGGCACAGGACCAGAGTGGATTGTGGTTATTTGGTTCAAGAAAGGGCGTAGTTTTATACGAAGGTTACAATGCGCTCTATCTGAATCTGGGGACTCCTGACACTCAGTCTAATGACGATGGGGGTTCACATATCGCTTCCAGTTCTTATTTTGGCAGGGTAAATATTTCTCATATGGAGAAGTACATGCTCACGGCAACAGTACGTAGGGATGGTTCTTCAATCTTCCCGGAAAACAACCGTTTCGATATATTCCCTTCTCTTGGCTTGGGATGGGTAGTTAGTAAGGAAGGCTTCATGGCCGACCAGAAAGCATTTGACCATTTAAAGCTTAGGGCAAGCTGGGGAGAAATGGGGAACAACCGAATTCCTGAATTGACTGCCGTCGGAACTGTTGATTATAGCACCTGGAATTCAACCGAATTTGGTGGAATAATCCATCAGGGTGCATCGGCAACTTATATCGGGCCGGAGAACCTGCTTTGGGAAAGAACACAGGAATACGACTTGGCATTAGAAGGTTATATGTTGAAATCCAGATTATCGTTCGAAGTTGATTTCTACAACAAAAAGACCATTGGAGCGATTTTCCCGGTTACGGTAAATAGTGCGCTTGGCGCTTCAAATTCATCTTACCTCGATAATAACGCCGACGTTCTCAACAGAGGGGTAGAACTTAGCCTTGGATGGAAAAACAGTTATAAGGAATTTAATTACCGTTTGAGTGGAAACATTGCCTTCAACAAAAACGAAGTAGTTGCTTTAAAACCGGGAACTATAGGTATTTATGGTGGTTGGATGAACGTTAATTCTTCAACCTATACAACTTTGGGACATCCTATAGGTGAATTTTATGGCAGAGAAGTACTTGGTATCTTCCAGAATATGAGCGAAATTGAAAACTACAAAGGACCTGAAGGAACTCCTGTGCAGCCGAATGCGCAACCTGGCGATTTCAAATACAAAGACCAGAATAGTGACGGCGTAATTAATGACAAAGACCGTACTTTCCTTGGAACCGCACTGCCAACCTATAACTTCGCCTTAAGTTATTACATGGAATATAAAGGGATTGATTTCCAGGTTGATCTTTACGGACAAGGTGGTAACCACATCTATAACGCTAAACGGTTTCGCCAGATTGGTAACGAGAACTACGACAAAGACTTCTATGATAACCGTTGGCATGGAGAAGGAACTTCAACAACTTACCCATCAGCTGATATGGCCAGCAACGATAATAAGGTCGTGAACTCATGGACCATTGAGAAAGGAGATTTCTGGCGGATTCAGAATATTCAACTGGGCTATACCATTCCTCAATCGCTAGCTTCAAAAATCGGAATTGGCGGAATTAGAGTATACGCAAATGCGGCCAATCCAAAAACATTCTTTAAGTATAAAGGATTTTCGCCGGAAATTGCAAAAACAGGCGCTGAAGCTGCTACCAGCCAGGGTGTGGATAGTTATGTTTACCCAATGGCTGCAACCTACAACTTTGGTGTAAATATTAATTTTTAACGGTTAAAACAGAACAATTATGAAAAGAAATATATTAAAAACAATTGTACTGGCATTCGCGGTATTATTAATAGTATCATGCGAAGAAAGCTTTTTGAATTTTGAACCTGAGGGCAAACTTCCTGAAGAAGAATTCTTTGTGACAGAAGCACACGCCGAACAGGCTGTAAATGCAGCATATGCGCATATGCGCACATGGTCGCAGGTGGCATTCCCATTGTATGCAATTCAGGAAATGCCTTCCGACAATGCATTGAAAGGAAGCGCTGTTGGTGATGCTGCATTTTTGAACGACTATGTCTACTTTACAGTTACACCAAACGAAGGCCAGGTTAGCGACTATTGGTCATCACGCTATAAAGGAGTAAATCTTTGCAACCAGGTTCTTTCAAACATCGATAAAACAAATACGTCGGAAGCAAAAAAAGTCAGATTAATTGCGGAGGCAAAATTTATGAGGGCTTTTTATTATTTCGATCTGGTACGCGCTTATGGCGATATTCCGTTGGTGGTTAATCTCGATGATGCAGTGGCCGAGGCTTCGGTAAGAGTTCCAAAAGCTGATGTTTATACCCAGATTGTTAACGATCTTACAGATGCAGCTACTGATTTACCAGTGCAATACGATTCACAAAATGTAGGTCGGGCTACTAAAGGCGCAGCACAGACTTTGTTGGCAAAAGTGAATCTTTACCTTGAAAACTGGGATGAAGCTGCTACATTGACAGATGAGGTAATTTCTTCAGGTCAATATCGTCTGATGGATGATTTTTGGGGAATTTTTAGGATTGATGGTGAGAATTGTGCTGAGTCGGTATTTGAAATCCAATGTCCTTACGATGATGGAGACTGGAATTTAACAAACTGCCAAAATGCTGAACCACAGGGACCAAGAGGCGATTATGGCTGGGGGTTCAATGTACCTACCGATGACCTTGCAAATGCTTATGATGAGGCAGGGGATACAATTCGGAAAAATGCAACTATAATCTATTTTGGTAAAGAAGCTCCTAATGGCGATGTTATTGGTGGTATTGGAGTAAATGAAATGGAAGGTGTTTCTGTGCCTCGTTACAATGGTAAAGTTTATTCTACCATGCAGGAAAGAGAGGAATTGGGCTGGTGGTGTTCATGGGGAGCGAATGTTCGTGTCCTCCGTTATGCCGAAGTACTCTTAATAAATGCCGAAGCAAAAGCAAGGAGCGGAAATCCTTCTGGAGCCGCAACTTCACTAAATATGGTTAGACAAAGAGCAGGACTTCCTGAGATTTCAAATCCTTCGGTTGAGCAGATCGTTAACGAACGCCGGCTTGAATTGGCCATGGAAGGCGATCGCTTTTTCGATTTGGTTCGTACAGGCCAAGCTGCCTCAAAACTGGCATCTAATGGATTTAAGACCGGTGTTAATGAGGTATTTCCTGTACCGCAGAATATTATCGATATGACTAACGGGACAATAACCCAGAATTCAGGTTATTGATAATATTGACAATCATGAAGAGGAAAGTTATTTTCTTCTTCATGATTTGTTTAATATCTGTTCAATAGTAAGTTATACTTTGGTGTATTCCTTCAATTTTCTGATTGTCAGAATATTCATTTCAAAAAACAATCCGGATTTATCTTGATGGCTCAGGTTAAATATTATAAATTATTACTTGTTTATATTCTTTTTTGCTGGTTCAACCCAGTTTTGTCACAGCAAAAAGTGATTTCGGAAAATTTATCCGATAACGAATTATTGGACAGGGTACAAAAAGATGCTTTGGTTTATTTCTGGGAATATGCTGAACCGGTTTCACTAATGGCACGCGATCAGGTTTGCCCCGATGGTATTTATCCTGATCACGATGGAAATGTTGTGGTTACAGGTGGTACCGGATTTGGTCTGATGACAATGCTGGTCGGTGCTGAAAGAAAATTTATTGACAGGAAAGAAGTAGTTGACCGAATAAACCATATTCTCGATTTTTTGGAAAAGGTTGAGCGTAATCATGGCGCATGGTGTCATCGGATTAATGCTGAAACCGGAAGGTCTGTCATTCTTGATGGTGCAGCGCCAAGCGAAGATTTAGTTGAAACGTCATTTCTAATTCAAGGGCTTATTTGCGTGAGAGAATATTTCAAGGAAGGCCCTGAAGAAGAAAAAAAATTGGCTGAGAGGTGTGATAAAATTTGGAGAGAAGTAGATTGGAATTATTTTACCAAAAATGAAGATGTTTTGTATTGGTGGTTTCCAAGAGAAAATGAATTTAATTTTCCGCTAGAAGGATATAACGAATGTTTAATTACGTATGTTCTCGCAGCTTCATCGCCAACTTTCCCGATTGATCCTGACTGCTTTTTAAAAGGCTGGACCCGCGATGGAACTTTCACTACTGATAAAAAAGTATTTGGAATCCCGTTGCTGTTAAAGCACAATTTAGCGGAGGAAACAAGTGGTCCCTTATTTTGGGCCCATTATTCTTATCTGGGCTTGGATCCTGAAGGTCTTTCAGACAGTTTCGTGAATTACTGGGATTTAAATTCTAACCATGCAAAGATTAATTACCTGTACTGTCTCGAAAATCCGAATAGATATAAAGGATATTCAGAAAAATACTGGGGGCTAACGGCTGGTTATTCCCGTGGAGGAAATGGCGAATTAACGTATGAAGCACATCAACCAAATCACGATTTGGGAATAATTTGCCCGACCGCAGCTTTGAGTAGTTTTCCCTATACACCCAAAGAATCGATGAAGATGCTTCGCTTTTTATACGAAGAAAGGCCTGAATTTATTGGCCCGGCAGGCCCGTATGATGCAACATCCATTCATTACAACGATTGGTTTGTACCAAGATATATTGCGATTGACCAGGGGACAATTGCCCCGATGATTGAAAATTACCGTACTGGATTGATTTGGAATTTATTTATGAATGCGCAGGAAATCCGGATAGGTTTAACGAAACTCGGTTTTGCGTCTAAAAAGCACGACTTGAAAAGCAAATAATTTAGATTCAATATGCTAATTAAAATCTTTTAATAAACTATTATGGAAAAAAAACAAATAAAAAAAGAAGGAATCACCCGCTCAGAATTTCTAAAACGAACTGCAATTGCTGGTGCAGGATTGCTTCTTACTTCATTGGAAGGCTGGGCTGCAACAACGGAAGACAAGAAAATCCGGGTTGCCGTTATCGGTTGCGGAAGTGTAAGCAACAGTTATTTGCCACAGCTTTTGTCTTCAAAAGTAATTGAAGTAGTCAGCCTTTGTGATATTAAATATGACCGGGCTGTAAATCAGAATAAAAATTACAATGTTAATGCAAAAACTTATCATAACATCGATGAAATGCTGGCCGGAGTGCCATTCGATATGATGGTTACACTTACCGACATGCAGGTGCACGAAGAACTGAACCGTAAAGCAATTATAGCAGGAAAACATGTCTGGAGTGAAAAACCGATGGCGAACACTTATGCTGCCGGGAAGGAATTGCTCGAACTGTCGCGAAGTAAAAACCTGCG
>Ga0116152_10002517_pt1 | contig 14910 bp, 11 predicted proteins | sample AD_UKC119_MetaG_FD_89894 | JGI IMG/M metagenome (GOLD analysis project Ga0116152, IMG submission 89894) | Active sludge microbial communities of municipal wastewater-treating anaerobic digesters from Hong Kong - AD_UKC119_MetaG | ecosystem: Engineered > Bioreactor > Anaerobic > Digestate... | reverse complement strand
GCCTTTTGTAGGCCAATAGCTCTAATTGGTAGAGCACCTGACTCCAAATTAGGTGGTTGGGGGTTCGAATCCCTCTTGGCCTGTTTTTTTGATACATATTGGAGGGGCGTATGAACAAAATAAAAAGGTTTATCGACGAAGTCGTTGCAGAGATGAAAAAGGTCGTATGGCCTAAAAAGCAGGTTCTCTGGGCCTCGACATGGCTTGTGATAGTTATAACACTGGTCTTCGGGATCACCCTCGGATTATTTGACCGTTTATTTATCTTTTTACTTGGCCTTGTATTCTGAGTCCTCGGGTAAGGCTTGATGTTATGAAAAAATGGTATGTCTTAAATGCACTGGTCGGAGGAGAGGGGAAAGCCCGTAAGCTTCTCCTTGAAAAGATCAAACAGTCCGGCATGGAAGAGATGTTCGGCGAGATCTATATTCCCTCGGAAAAGATCATTGATACAAAGAACGGGAAGAAGAAAGAGATCAACAAGAAGATATTCCCCGGCTATATCCTCGTGGAGATGGACCTGACAGACGAAACCTGGCATCTTGTCTCCAACGTTCAGGGGATCGGCTCTTTCGTAGGCCCCAAAGGCAGGCCCATCCCTCTCACTGATGAAGAGGTCCGGCAGATCAAGGAAGACAGCGAGGATAGAAAGAATACCCTCAAGCCGCGTATTTACTACCGGGTCGGGGAGAAGGTACGTATCGTCGATGGTCCCTTTGCCTCTTTTTCCGGTGTTGTGGATAATGTGATGGCGGAAAAATCCAAGCTCAGGGTCATGGTCTCCATCTTCGGGCGCCAGACTCCTGTGGAACTGGATTACTATCAGGTTGAAAAAGAAGAGTAGTGAAGATAAAGGAGTAGGTGATTAGTATGGCAAAGAAGGTAAAGGGATTTATCAAACTTCAGATTCCTGCCGGAAAGGCCAACCCCGCCCCTCCTGTGGGCCCGGCTCTCGGGCAGCATGGCGTGAACATCATGGAGTTCTGTAAAGCTTTCAACGCCAGCACACAGGATAAAGGCGACCTCATCATACCGGTCGTTATCACGGTATTCGAGGACAGGAGTTTTTCGTTCATTACGAAAACTCCTCCCGCTGCGGTCCTGCTGAAAAAAGCAGCTAAGGTGGATAAGGGGTCAGGCGTTCCGAATAAGGAAAAGATCGGGTCTGTGACCAAGGCCCAGGTAAAGGAGATCGCTGAGCTGAAGATGCCCGATCTCAATGCAAATGATGTGGAAGCCGCTATGCGCATGATCGCGGGGACTGCCCGCAGCATGGGGCTTGAAATCAAGGGTTAACAAAGGAGATGTGGGAGGCCCGAAGGGCTGTTGTACCACAGGAGGTAGCATATGGCAAGAAAGATCTCAAAAAGGCTGAAAAGCGCCAGGGAGCTCATCGATTCCGAGAAGCTCTATACCCTGGACGAATCTATTGAACTTTTAGCGCAGATCCCTGCCGCCAAATTCGACGAGACAGTTGAGTTCCATATCCGTCTCGGCGTCGATCCCAAATATGCGGATCAGATGGTGCGAGGCACAGTGGTTCTGCCCCACGGAACCGGTAAGGATGTCCGTGTCCTGGTCTTCGCCTCCGGCGAGCAGGAGAAGGAAGCCCAGGAAGCCGGCGCTGACTTTGTCGGCGGAGACGATCTGGTGGAAAAAGTTAAGGGCGGGTGGCTCGATTTTGATGTGGCCATCTCGACACCTGATATGATGAAGGAAGTCGGAAAACTCGGCCGTGTGCTGGGGCCGCGCGGGCTTATGCCCAACCCCAAAGTCGGTACGGTCACGGCGGATGTCAAGACTGCTGTCTCCGAAGCCAAAGCGGGCCGCGTGGAATATAAAGTGGATAAATTCGGTATCGTGCATGTCCCGGTGGGGAAACGCAGCTTCGATGCCGAGAAATTGCGCGGGAACCTGGTGTCCATCATCAAGGCTGTCATCAAGGCAAAACCATCGTCAGCAAAGGGGACCTATTTAAGGTCTGCTTATGTCACGACGACCATGGGCCCGTCCGTTAAGCTGGATATTACAACGTTACAGAGTTTGTAATAGATATCCTGTCGTAGACAGTGGGTGCGCAGGCTTAAAAATGCCTACCGAGACAGAGGTCCAATGACTAAAATCATTGCCCGACCTTTGTCGGGCTTTCTTCCGTATGAGGAAGAGCCCGATAGATCACGAGAAAGGAGGGAAAAACATGGCTCATAAAGTTAGACCTGAAAAAGTTCAAGTCGTCGACGAGATCAAGGATAAAGTGTCCAAGGCCAAATCGGTGATCCTTACCGATTACATGGGTTTGAACGTGGAAGAGATCACAGCTTTGCGTCGCGAGTTGAGAGCAAACAATGTCGAGTATAAAGTCTATAAAAACACAATGGCGTACAGAGCGCTTGAGGCCCTTGAGATCAAGGGACTGGATGAAAGCCTCAAGGGCCCGACCGCCTTTGCTTTAAGCTATGATGATCCTGTCGCACCCGCGAAAGTCCTCGTTAAATTTGCCAAATCAAACAACAAATTTAGCGTGAAGGCAGGTATGGTTGAAGGTAAGGTGGTGGATCAGGAACGGATCAATGCCCTTTCTGAACTGCCGTCCAGGGACGAGCTTCTTGCTATGCTGCTCAGGACCATGCAGGGCCCGGTCACCGGGTTTGTCAATGTCCTGGCGGGCAATATCAGGAATCTTGTGGGTGTTTTAAGCGCTATTCAGGACAAGAAAAGCGAATAACTCTAGGGGGTGTTCACCATGAAAAGAGAAGAACTTATTAAAGCTATCGAAGAGATGACCGTTTTAGAGCTGTCAGAGCTCGTCAAAGAACTGGAAGACAAATTCGGCGTGAGCGCTGCAGCTCCCGTGGCCATGGCGGCCATGCCTGCTGCCGCTGCTGCAGCTGAAGAAGAGAAGACTGAATTTGACGTGGTCATCAATGCTGCCGGCGACCAGCGCCTGAAAGTCATCAAAGCCGTTAAGGAGATCGGCGGTCTCGGACTGCCCGAAGCCAAGGCTTTCGTTGACTCTCTGCCCAAAGCTATCAAGGAAGGGATTCCCAAGGCTGAAGCAGAACAAGTCAAGTCTCAGCTGGAAGAAGTCGGAGCGGTTGTTGAGATTAAGTAATCTTATCTCACAACACAGCGACCTAAATGAAGAAAAAGGGGTGTGTTTCATACACACCCCGATTTTGCTTATTGTGAAAGATATCGACAAAACGACATAAACGGCCTTGCTCGAATTCACTGTGGCTTTTGCAGACAAGGGGGTTTTTAAACAATGACCCAGAAAACGAAAGAATTTCCTTTCTCATTGAAAGAAAAATTTGAACCGAAAACGGGACGCTTCAGTTTCGCTCAGATCAGGGAGATGGTGGATATCCCCTATCTGCTTGATATGCAACAAAAATCATATGAAGAGTTTCTTCAAATCGATGTCCCGCCTGAGAAGAGGGAAGATAAGGGCCTCCAGGGGATTTTCCTGAAGACCTTTCCCATTACAAATCATGAAAAAAAGAACCGGGAACCGGACCTGGAACAGAGTAAATATATATTGGAGTTTATCCGGTATGACCTCGATCCTCCCCAGTTTACGCCGAATGAGTGCCGTGAGCGGGGACTGACCTACGGAAGCAATCTTCGTGTGACGCTCCGTCTCACCAAGAAGATCGAGAATCCCGGGACAGCTGAACAGGAGATCGATGTCAGTGAGGAGCAGGAGGTCTATTTCGGAGATATCCCCCTCATGCTTTCCAACGGCTCCTTCATCATCAACGGCGCCGAGCGTGTGGTGGTGGGACAGCTCCACCGTTCACCGGGCCTCTTTGTGGACTCTGTGGACGACAACCCCGGAAAAGAGGCCTATTCGGCCCGCCTGATCCCTTACGACGGCTCCTGGATCGAATTTTCCATCGACCGCAGGGACCTCATGTACATCAGCATCGACCGTAAGAAGAAGATCTACATCACCACATTCCTCAGGGCTCTGGGGTATGAGAAGGACGAAGAGATCCTGGACCTCTTCTCTGAAAAGTATGAGATCGACACGAAAGCCTATCCCGAGACCTTCTACCAGGAGATGACTCTGGCCCGTGACCTCAAGGACGAGGCGGGGACTGTGGTGGGGCGCCTGGGACAGCGCGTGGATGCCGATGTCTGGAATGCCATCAGCCATTTGAGGGATGCCGGGCATCCCGATTTCCAGAAGATCCTGATCTACGCCGAAAAGCGGCACATCAAGCTGGCTCCGGGAAAAGAAGAGAGTCTCCGCGGCTATATCCGGAACACCATTTTCGGCAACAAAGTCAAAACGGAGCTGGATGAGGTCGCTGCACAGCCCGGTGACCAGTTCACCATGGAGATCTTCAACAAGTTTAAAGAGCAGGGTGTTGAAAACGAGATCATCCTCTTTGTGGTCAAAGAGGGGAATCAGGACATCATCGCCGCTTCTCTGGAAAAAGATAATTTTGACGCCATGGAAAAAGCGCTGGCCCGTGTCTACGGGATCCTGCGTCCCGGGTCACCGGCCACCATCGAGCTGGCCGAGTCCCTGATCTATGACCTCTTTTTCAATCCCCGGACCTATAACCTCGGAGAGGTGGGCCGGTACAAGCTGAATGTCGTTTTGGGAAATGAAGCTGAATCCGGGGAAAATACACTCACCAATGAAGACATCATCGGCAGCATCGCCTATCTTCTGAAGCTTCGCTTTAATCTGGTCGAAGCCGGGGATATCGATCACCTGGGCAACCGCCGCATCCGTGCTGTGGGAGAGCTGCTGATGAATCATCTCTATACCGGTTTCTACAGGATGAAGAGGGTGATCCAGGAGCGCATGAACATCAGCGAAGCGGACAAGATCAATCCGCAGAACCTTGTGAACTCCCGTCCTGTGACCGCCGTTCTCAATGAGTTTTTCGGAAGCCACCAGCTTTCGCAGTTTATGGACCAGACCAACCCGCTGTCGGAGATCACCAACAAAAGACGGCTTTCGGCACTGGGCCCGGGAGGCCTTTCCCGTGAAAGAGCCGGATTCGAGGCCCGCGACGTCCATTACACCCATTACGGACGGATCTGTCCCATCGAGACACCCGAAGGGCAGAACATCGGACTCATCACATCCCTGGCCTCTTTTGCCGCCATCGACCGTTTCGGATTTCTCCGGACCCCTTACCGGAAAGTCGCCAAGGGAAAAGTCACCGATGATGTGGTCTACCTTACGGCAGACCAGGAAGAGGGAAAGATCATCGCCCAGGCCAATGCTGTATTGAAAGAGAACGGCCAGTTTGCTGCCGACCGTATTCTGGCGCGGCAGTCAGGCGAGTTCATTCTTGTGGAACCCAAGCGTGTGGATTATATGGATGTCTCCCCGAAACAGCTCATTTCTGTCTCGGCGGCTCTCATCCCCTTCCTGGAGCATGATGACGCCAACCGGGCTCTCATGGGGTCCAACATGCAGCGTCAGGGCGTTCCCCTTATCAATCCCGATTCCCCCATCGTGGGAACCGGCATCGAGGCCAAGATCGCCCAGGATTCAGGATATGTCCAGATCGCCCGCCGCTCAGGAGTGGTGGAAAAGGTCACCGCGAACCTCATCGTGATCAAAACGGATCAGGATAAGCTGGACCCCGACAACCTGGATAAGGATTTCGGGCACGATATGGGCCGTGACATCTATTATCTTGAGAAATTCCGCCGGTCCAACAAGGATACCTGTATCAATACCAGGCCCATCGTTCATGTGGGCCAGAAGATAAAAAAGGGGGACCCCCTCACAGAAGGGTTCGGGACACAGGGCGGAGAACTGGCTCTGGGACAGAACCTTCTCGTGGCGTTCCTTCCCTGGCGCGGTTATAACTTCGAGGACGCCATCGTCCTCAGTGAGCGCCTTGTGAAAAACAACAGTTTTGACTCCATACATGTGGAAGAGCTCCAGATCGACGCCCGTGAGACAAAACTCGGAAAAGAAGAGATCACCCGCGATATTCCCCAGGTCATGGATGAAATGATCAAAGACCTGGACGAGAGCGGGATCATCAAGATCGGGACCTACGTCAAGCCGGGCGACATCCTCGTGGGGAAAGTCACGCCCAAAGGGAAGACTGAACTCACCCCTGAAGAGAAGCTTCTGCGTGCCATCTTCGGAAAGATCGCCGAAGACGTGAAAGACGCCTCTCTCCGTGTTCCTCCGGGAGTCAAGGGGAAAGTGATCGATGTCAAAGTCTTTACACGGAAACAGACAGAAGACATGGAAGCCGTCATCCGCCGTGAGCGCAAGGACGATATCGACAAGATCGAACGGGAGCAGGCTCTGAAGCTTGAGATCATCAACAAAAGACGCATCGAGATCCTGAAGAAGATCCTTCCGGGGAAGGCCATCTCCAAAGAAGTGAAGCCCATCGGCCCCAAAGGGACCGCGCTCACAGAGGAGCATTGCTCCGTCAAGGCCATAGAGAAGGTCCTTATGGAGAAGAAAGCCCTTCCCGTCGAAGACCTCCAGCGTCTGCAGAAACTGGCGGACATCGTGGAGGAGAAACGGCGTGAGATCATCAAATGGCGCGATGAAGAGTGGAAAAAACTCCTCCGCGGCGATGATCTGCCCCCGGGAGTCATCAAATCAGTCAAGGTCTACGTGGCCAACCGCCGGGTGGTCTCCGTGGGAGACAAGATGGCCGGGCGGCACGGAAACAAAGGCGTCGTCTCCATCATCCTTCCCGAAGAGGATATGCCTTACCTGGAAGACGGGACACCTGTGGATATCGTCCTGAATCCCCTGGGTGTGCCTTCCCGTATGAATGTGGGACAGATCCTGGAAACACATCTCGGCTGGGCCGCACGGAAACTGGGCGTGAAGATCGCGACCCCGGTCTTCGACGGTGCTCCTGAGATAGAGATCAAAGAGTGGCTCAACAAAGCAGGACTGCCTGAATCGGGAAAAACAGCCCTCTATGACGGCTACACAGGAGAGGCTTTTGATGAAAAAGTCACCGTGGGTGTGATCTATGTCATGAAACTTCACCATCTTGTGGATGATAAGCTTCATGCCCGGGCCACAGGGCCCTATTCACTCGTCTCCCAGCAGCCGCTGGGGGGAAAAGCCCAGTTCGGCGGACAGCGTTTCGGCGAGATGGAAGTCTGGGCGCTGGAAGCCTACGGCGCAGCCCATCTCCTGCGCGAGATGCTCACGGTCAAGTCCGATGACGTCAATGGAAGGACAAAGATGTATGAATCCATCATCCGCGGAGAGAATCCCTCTGAACCCGGGATCCCCGAGTCCTTCAACGTTCTCGTGAACGAGCTCAAGGGACTTTGCCTGAATATTGAATTTTTTAAGAATGATAAATAAGGAGGATAGCTTTGACATCTCCGAAAAAGGTTTTTCCGAAATCGACCAATGATTTTGATTCTATCAAAATCTCTCTGGCCTCTCCCGAAGAGATCCGTTCCTGGTCCTACGGGGAAGTGAAAGAGCCGGATACCATCAATTACAGGACACTCAAGCCGGAGAAAGACGGTTTGTTCTGTGAGAGGATATTCGGCCCTGTCAAGGATTACGAATGCGCCTGCGGGAAGTACAAAAAAAAGAAGAACAAAGGGATCATCTGCGACCGATGCGGCGTGGAAGTGACCGAATCCCGTGTCCGGCGTGAACGTATGGGCCATATCGAACTGGTGACCCCCGTGGCGCACATCTGGTTTTTCAAGAACCTGCCCAACAGGATGGCTCTGCTTCTGGACCTCAAAAGCAAGGAAGTGGACTCTGTCATCTATTACGACAAGTATTTTGTCGTGGATCCCGGGGACATCCCCGAGCTGGTGGAGTATGAGACCTCTCTTGAAGACGGTTCTCTCAAACCCAATCTGAAAAAACGGATCTTGGATGAAGAAGAGTATGATGAGCTGGTGGAACGCTACGGCGAAGAGAGTTTCGTGGCAGAGATGGGAGCCGGCGCACTGCGCAAGGCCCTGGAAAAGATCGACGTGGAGCTGGAGTTCTTCCGTATTCAGGGAGAGATCGAGACGACAAAATCGGTGCAGAACAGGAAAAAACTCATCAAGAGCCTCCGCCTCCTCAATCAGCTGAAGATCTCGGATATCCGTCCCGAATGGATGATCCTGGAAGTGCTCCCGGTGACCCCGGCCGACCTGAGGCCCCTTGTGCCCCTGGACGGCGGGAAGTTTGCCACATCTGACCTGAATGACCTCTACCGGCGTGTCATCCACAGAAACAACAGGCTGAAAAAGCTCATCGACCTCAATGCCCCGGAGATCATTCTGAAAAACGAGAAAAGGATGCTCCAGGAAGCCGTGGACGCCCTCTTTGACAACGGACGGCGCAACCGTCCCGTCACAGGGACCGGAAACCGGCCCCTGAAATCTCTTTCGGATATGCTGAAGGGGAAAAACGGGCGCTTCCGTCAGAATCTTCTTGGAAAACGCGTGGACTACTCCGGGCGCTCGGTCATCGTCGTTGATCCCAAACTTCGCCTGGACCAGTGCGGTATCCCCAAGCAGATGGCCATCGAACTCTTCAAGCCCTTCCTGCTCAACAGGATCGAAGAGAACATGGTGGACACTCTCAAAGGGGCCCGGAAGATCCTGGAAAAGGCTTCCCCCGAAGTCTGGCAGTACCTGGATGAGATCATCAAAGACCATCCGGTTCTGCTGAACCGTGCCCCCACGCTTCACCGTTTGAGTATTCAGGCCTTTATGCCCCAGCTGGTGGAAGGGAAAGCCATTAAGATCCACCCCCTGGTCTGTACAGCTTTTAACGCCGACTTCGACGGAGACCAGATGGGTGTCCATCTTCCCCTTTCCCTGGAAGCTCAGATCGAAGCCCGCATGCTTATGCTTTCCAAGTATAATATCCTGTCACCGGCCCACGGAAAACCCCTGGCGACGCCCACCAAAGATATGGTGCTGGGCCTCTACTACCTCACGAAGGAGCGCAAAGGAGCTCCCGGCGAAGGGAAGATCTTCAGTTCCGTGGATGAGGTCATCGTGGCCCATCACAATAAGAAGATCGGGCTCCATGCGCGGATCAAGCTCATGGGGACCAATAAGATCAAAGAGAAGGCCGACTGGTCGGAGAAAGAGGTCCGGAATGTGGAGAAGTGGAGAGACTACACCACAGTGGGACGCGCCCTCTTCAATTTTGAGGTGCTTCCTGCGGGATTCCGTTATGTGAACCTTCTCATGAATAAAAAGAATATTGAAAAGACCATCGCCGATATCGTGAAAGAAGTGGGTAATGAATCAGCTGTGGAGACGTTGGACCGGATGAAGGCAACGGGATTTGCTTATGCCACGCTCTCAGGGACCACCTTCGCGTCTGACGACCTGCTGACCCCTGAGATCAAAAAAGAGATGATCGACAAGACCACTGAACAGGTGGATAAATACTGGAACCAGTACCGGAAGGGGATCATCACCGAGACAGAGCGTTACAACATGGTCATCAACGCCTGGACCCATACAACGGAGCAGGTGGCTGATGAGATGATCACAAAGATGAAGAATGACAAAGGCGGGTTCAACCCGGTCTTCATGATGATGGATTCCGGAGCCCGGGGATCCCGGACCCAGATCACACAGCTGGCCGGAATGCGAGGACTCATGGCCAAACCCCAGAAGACACTCACGGGAAGCGTGGGTGAGATCATCGAGCAGCCGATCACGGCGAACTTCCGTGAAGGGCTTAATGTCCTCCAGTATTTCATCTCCACACACGGGGCCCGTAAGGGACTGGCGGATACCGCCCTGAAGACAGCCGACGCGGGTTACCTCACAAGGAAACTTGTGGATGTGGCCCAGGAAGTGATCGTCAAGGAAGAGGATTGCGGGACCCTGCGCGGCCTGAAAGTAGGCCATCTCAAAGACGGGGAAGAGATCATCATCCCCATCTCTGAAAGGATCCGCGGCCGTGTCTCTCTCTATGATGTCTCCGACCCGGATAATCCCGACCAGGTGCTCGTCCAGGCCAATGAGGTCATCACCGAAGACCTGGCCAAAAGGATCGAAGACAAGGGAATCGAATACATCTATGTCCGTTCTGTGCTGACCTGTGATTCAAAGACAGGAACCTGCGCGAAATGCTACGGTGTCAACCTCGGAACCGGACGTCCCGCAGAAGTCGGGGATGCCGTGGGGGTCATTGCGGCCCAGTCCATCGGCGAGCCCGGCACCCAGCTCACATTGCGGACCTTCCATATCGGCGGGACAGCCTCCCGTATCATCGAACAGTCTGAAGTCAAAAGCAAGTTTGAGGGGATCATCCGTATCGAAGGGCTGAAGTTCATCGAAAACAGAAACGGCGATAAAGTGGTGATCAACCGTTCCGGAAAGATCTTTGTCATCGATACCGAAGGAAAAGAACGGTCAAAATATGACGTCCCCTATGCAGCGATGATGAAAGTCAATGACGGTGACGAGATCAAAGCCGGCGACATCATCTTTGAGTGGGATCCCTTTATCCGTCCCATCGTTGCGGAAAAAGAGGGGAAGATCAAGTTTGACAACCTTATTGAAGGAAAGACAGTAGAAGAGGTCCTTGATTCATCAACAGCGACCATCCAGAGAGTCATCATCGAAGACAAGACAAAGAATCTTCATCCCAGGGTCATCATCGAAGGAAAAGAGAACGCGAAAAACGAAGAAGAGGAAGGGCGCAGCCTCTACTACCTTCCCACAGGCGCTTATCTCATCGTCAATGAGAACGACGAGGTCAAGCCCGGAGATATGCTGGCCAAGATGCCCAGGCAGATCGGCAAGACCCGTGACATCACAGGAGGCCTGCCGCGCATCACTGAGCTTTTTGAAGCCCGCAAGCCTGATGACACATCGATCATCTCCGAGATCGACGGTGTGGTGGAATACGGAAAGATCGTCCACGGGTACCGGATCCTCATCGTCAAAAACGAATTCGGTGACGAAAAACGGTATAAAGTCCCCCTGGGAAAACAGATCCTCGTCAATCCCGAAGACCGTGTGGAAGCGGGAGAGGCCCTCACATCCGGGAATGTGAATCCCCATGATATCCTCAAAGTCAAAGGGCTGGACGACGTCCGGGAATATCTCCTCAACGAGATCCAGGAAGTCTACCGTATCCAGGGCGTCGAGATCAATGACAAGCATCTGGAGATCATCATCCGCCAGATGACAAGAAAGGTCAAGATCAAGGATCCCGGCGATTCCCTCTTCATGCCCCAGGAGTTCATTGACCACAATGTCTATATGGGAGAGAACGAACACCTGATCAGCCAGGGGAAAGAGCCCGCCCAGGCGGAGCCCATCCTCCTCGGGATCACCAAAGCCGCCCTGAACACCGACTCCTTCCTCTCATCGGCATCGTTCCAGGAGACAAACCGGATCCTCACCGATGCTGCGCTTGAAGGGAAATACGACACCCTCGAAGGGCTGAAGGAAAACATCATCATCGGGCACCTGATCCCCGCGGGGACCTGTGCCAAAGAGTATAAATATATCGATTCCATGGTGGTGAACGGAATCACCGATGCCCTGGAGATCGACGTGGAAGACGAAGAATAGAGAGATTTCCGCCCTGAAAGGAGAGACTTTCAGGGCGCCTGCATCTTTTCAGATGGTATTTTCAGGCGAAAGAGGCTTTTTTTGTCTGAATTATCTTGACAGTGCAGGGTGAGGTTGGTAATATTTGTGCACGAATTAAAAAGGAGGACATAGGAGTATGCCTACGATAAACCAGCTAGTGCGTAAAGGGCGAAAGAAAATCGTCAAAAAGAGCAAATCTCCTGCCATGCAGGGGAATCCCCAAAAAAGAGGGGTCTGCACGAGGGTGACCACACAGACACCTAAAAAGCCAAACTCCGCTTTACGTAAGATCGCCAGGGTCAAGCTGAGCAACCAGTTTGAAGTGACTGCTTATATTCCCGGGGAAGGCCATAACCTGCAGGAGCATTCCATCGTCTTGATCCGCGGAGGCCGAGTCAAAGACTTGCCCGGTGTGCGTTATCATATTGTGAGAGGGGCTTTGGATACCGCCGGAGTCGACGGACGTATGCAGGGCCGGTCCAAATACGGGACCAAAAGACCCAAAAAATAAAACGGAGGGAAAGACATATGCCTAGGAGAGGAATCCGTAAAAAGATCGAAAAAAAATACGACAATTATGAGCAGATGGTCGTCGAGAAGACCATCAACAAACTCATGTGGGAAGGCAAGAAGAGCGTCGCCCGCAATATCTTTGAATCCGCGATGGTTGAGATCCGCGAACGGACCGGCGAAGACGGACTGACCATGTTCAGAAAAGCCATCGAAGCACTCAAACCTGAACTGGAAGTCAAGTCCCGCCGTGTGGGAGGAGCCAACTACCAGGTTCCCATTCCCGTCCGTCCCGAAAGAAAGCTTTCGCTGGCTATTCGTTGGCTGGTCAACTATTCCCGCGACCGCAAAGACGAGTATGCCATGTATAAGCGCTTTGCCAAAGAGATCATTGACGCTGTGAACGGACAGGGCGGAGCGGCCAAGAAAAAAGATGATACACATAAAATGGCTGAAGCCAACAAGGCTTTTGCTCATTTTCGGTATTAGTCGGGAGGCATTGTGGCAAGAGAGATACCGCTTAACAGACAGCGAAATATCGGCATCATGGCGCACATCGATGCCGGAAAGACGACGACCACAGAGCGGATTCTGTACTATACCGGCGTGACCCACAAGATCGGTGAGGTCCATGACGGAAATGCCGAGATGGACTGGATGGAACAGGAGAGAGAGCGCGGGATCACCATCACGTCAGCTTCCACCACCTGCTTCTGGAAGGATCACCGGGTCAGTATAATAGATACGCCAGGCCATGTTGACTTCACGGTCGAAGTGGAGCGCTCCCTGAGAGTCCTCGACGGTGCCGTGGGGGTCTTCTGTGCCGTTTCCGGCGTACAGCCCCAGTCTGAAACAGTCTGGAGACAGGCTGACAAGTACAGTGTTCCCCGGCTGGTCTTCATCAATAAGATGGACCGGACCGGAGCTAATTTTCTGAGTGCTGTGGACGAGATCAAGGACAAGCTCGCCGCCAATCCCATCCCTGTTCAATGCCCCATCGGTTCGGAAGACTCGTTCCGGGGCGTTGTGGACCTTTTTACCATGAAAGCCCTGATCTGGGAAGGGGATGACCTGGGGGCGCAGTACCGTGAAGAGGAGATCCCTGAAGAGGTCAGGGAGGAAGCCGAGATGTATCATGCCCATCTTATGGAGACTCTGGCTGAACATGACGAACATGTCATGGAGCGCTACCTGGAAGGGGAAGAGGTCTCTGTGGAGGAGTATAAGGCTGTCCTGAGAAAACTGACCATCAACAATGAGGCGGTCCCCGTCCTGTGCGGAACGGCGTTCAAGAATAAAGGGATCCAGCCTCTGCTGGATGCTGTGGTCGATTATATGCCCTCTCCGCTGGACATCCCTCCCGTAGAGGGGAAAAATCCCAAGACAGACAAGTGGGAAGACCGTCCTGCAGATGACAATGCTCCCTTTTCCGCCCTGGCTTTTAAGATCATGGTGGACCCCTTTGTGGGCAAACTCGTCTATGCCCGGGTCTACTCGGGAATGCTGAAAAAAGGCAGCTACGTCTATAATGTCAATAAAGGGAGAAAAGAGCGTATCGGCCGTATCCTTCAGATGCATGCCAATAAGCGCCAGGAGCGTGAGGAGCTCTATGCGGGAGACATCGCCGCTTTTGTGGGGATGAAGGATGTCTCTACGGGCGATACCATCACTGATATGAATCATCATGTTATTCTGGAAGCCATGGAGTTCCCGGAGCCGGTCATCTCCGTTGCCATCGAACCCAAAAGCAAGGCCGACCAGGAGAAGCTCGGGAATGCCATCCAGAAGCTTTCTGATGAAGATCCCACATTCAAGACCTATGTGGACCATGAGACAGGGCAGACTATTATCTCCGGTATGGGCGAGCTTCATCTTGAGATCCTGGTGGACAGGATGAAGAGAGAGTACAACGTTGAAGCGAATATCGGAAAGCCCCAGGTCGCTTACCGGGAAAGTATCCGGAAAAAAGTCAAAGTGGAAGGGAAATATATCCGTCAGTCGGGCGGGCGCGGCCAGTACGGGCATTGTGTCCTGGAGCTTGAGCCTCTCTCCCGCGGGATGGGTTTCGAGTTTGCCGACAAGACTGTGGGCGGAGTCATTCCCAAAGAGTATATCCCTGCAGTGGAAAAGGGTGTCAAGGAAGCGATGATCAGCGGCACCATGGCCGGGTTCCCCGTCGTGGATGTCAAGGTCACCGTTCTGGACGGGTCTTATCATGAGGTGGATTCATCGGAAATGGCTTTTTCCATCGCCGGGTCCATTGCTTTTAAAGACGGCTTTAAAAGTGCCTCTCCCGTCCTGCTGGAGCCCATTGTCGAAGTGGAAGTCACCACTCCCGAAGATTATATGGGAGATATCATAAGCGATATCAACAGCCGCCGGGGCAGCATCAAAGGCATGGAGCACAAGGGCAGCACACAGATCATCACATCTGAAGTCCCCCTGTCAGAGATGTTCGGGTATGCCACGACTATGCGGTCGCTGACGCAGGGACGGGCAAGCTACAGCATGCAGTTTGCCTATTATGATGAAGTTCCTTCTAACATTGCTGAAGATATTGTCAGTTGACAGAGGAGGTAAGTAGTAATGGCCAAAGAAAAGTTTGTACGCAGTAAACCACATGTGAACGTCGGCACCATCGGCCACGTGGACCACGGAAAGACAACTTTGACCAGTGCCATGACAAAAGTTCTGGCGTCCCGGAATCTGGCCACAGCCATGGAATTCGATGCCATAGACAAAGCGCCCGAAGAGAGGGAGCGTGGGATCACCATCGCGACCGCTCACGTTGAGTACCAGTCTGAGACCAGGCATTATGCCCACGTTGACTGTCCGGGCCATGCCGAT
>Ga0116152_10002516_pt1 | contig 14911 bp, 10 predicted proteins | sample AD_UKC119_MetaG_FD_89894 | JGI IMG/M metagenome (GOLD analysis project Ga0116152, IMG submission 89894) | Active sludge microbial communities of municipal wastewater-treating anaerobic digesters from Hong Kong - AD_UKC119_MetaG | ecosystem: Engineered > Bioreactor > Anaerobic > Digestate... | reverse complement strand
TTCACATGCTCCAGCTTGCCCAACTATGGATTCAGGGATAGGATGCATCGCAGGAGAACCGCCCATGGAACACGACATGAGCAGCGGGAAGCCCGCTCGCTTGTTATTTTTCTTTATGCTGCCGATTCTCGGCGGAAACCTGTTTCAACAGTTATATTCCATGGTCGATACCTTTGTAGTCGGGCGCTATGTTGGAGTCGAGGCCTTGGCTGCAGTAGGCGCCACCGGTTCGATGACCTTTCTCATCCTGGGCTTCGTTGTCGGCCTCACTGCAGGCTTCTCGGTGATCATCAGTCAAAAATTCGGGGCAAAGGACCCGCAGAGCATGCGCAAGGCTGTAGCAATGAGCGTGCTCAGCGCCTGCTTCCTCTCTCTTATTGTGTCGACCCTTGCCATACTGACAACCAGACCTCTGCTACAAATACTCAGAACCCCAAAGAACATCATCGATGACTCATATGCCTACCTCATTATTATCTATATCGGCATTGTGGCAACCATCTACTACAACCTGTTTGCAGCAATTCTCAGAGCGCTTGGAGACAGCCGCTCTCCTTTGTATTTCCTTTTGATAGCATCCGCACTGAACATAGCAGGAGACTTGGCTGCCGTCATCGGGTTGGGCATGGGAGTAAGAGGCGTGGCGGCAGCCACCGTCCTCAGCCAGACGATTTCCGCATTGCTGTGTCTTCTGTATATTTATAAAAAATATCCAAGCCTGCATCTCACCAGTCAGGACTGGAAGATCGATTGGCCTATGATCAGCAGATTGTTGAGGATAGGACTGCCCAGCGCCCTGCAGTTTTCAGTGTGTGCAATCGGGGTCATGATCGTGCAATCGGTGATAAACGAAAGCGGGAGCGACACGGTGGCCGCCTACTCGGTAGGAGTGAAAATCGAGCAATTGGTCACCCAGCCGTTGGTGACGCTCGGCCTGGCCATGGCCACCTTCAGTGCACAGAACCTTGGATCGGGTCGGCTCGACCGGGTGCAACAGGGAATCCGCAGCGCACTTCTTTTGTGCATCCTCTTCAGCGCCCTTGCATCGGGCTTGGTTTTCCTTTTCGGAAAACAGCTCGCCCTCCTCTTCATTGAACCATCAGAACAGCAGGTGGTTGCACAAACGGTCCAGTACCTGCACATCATCTCCTACTTCTTCATTCCTCTGGGCCTGATCTTCGTCTTTCGCAATACCTGCCAAGGACTGGGTTCAGGCCTCATTCCCATGCTCTCATCCATCCAGGAGCTCATTTTCCGTGCTCTGGTGGCGGTTACCCTTCCCCCGGTGCTCGGCTATGTCGGCATCTGCCTATCCAGCCCCATCGCATGGATTGCGGCGGCGCTGCTTTTGGTGGTGGCCTACAAGCTCCAATACACCAGGCTTTCCCGTCTGCTGAAGCAGTAGAGGACAAAGCCGGCCTTAGCGTACATGCTAATCTATGGATACCAAAGTCATGGCTTTCAGGGCAGTCTCATTCCCATCGAACTGGTTAAAAGCACCCATGAGTTGACCATTCTCGGCTATTCAGATGCAAAGCAGCGTGAGTTGAAACTCCTGTTGCTATCGATTTTTCCCTCCCTGCCCAAGGCAACGGTACAGCTGAGGCCTCTCACCACTCTTCAGGAAATGGCCGCCCCGCTCGCCCTTGCACTTGTTGCCTATGAGAAACACCTGCTTGCACTCCAAGCACCGGCGGTACTTTGCTTTGGTTCGTTGGCCCTTGGAGGAGGGATCAGGCCGTCACCCTCGCTTCGCGACATTCCCACATTGTGTGAGCAGCATGGCGTGGGCTTGGTGCTGGTAGGTCGCAACAGCCTGCTTCCAGGGCAAACAGAAGGTCCACAATTCTGCGAGTGCAGCACCCTGATGGAGGCGGGTTCCCAGCTTTGCAGGTATTCCCTCCAGCACCAAGGGCAGCAGGTGCACCACGGCAAATCCCCTGCAAGAGAGGATTCTCCTCTCAATCCGTTCGCCAATATCATCGGACTGAAGCAAGCTAAACAAGCCCTGATTTACGCAGCAGCGGGAAATCTGCCGCTTCTACTTTACGGTCCGCCCGGAACGGGAAAAACCCTGCTGTTGAGCCGTGTTGCCTCATTGCTGCCTCCGCTGGACAGTGCAGCACAACAACAAATTTCAGCTATGCATGGTCGACCTGTCGAGAAGAGACCGGTTTTTTCCATTCCTCTGGGTATGAGGCAGGCCGACTTGGCCAAAGGTGTCGTCCCTGAACTGTGCAAAGCACATGAAGGGGCTCTCATCGTAGACGAATTATCCCATCAGCGTCCAAATATCCGAACGACACTTGCCTCGGTGATGGATACCCACACCTTTGGAGGCTATCCGTTGCGTACCTTGGTGGTTTGTGCAACCAATGCCTGCAGCTGTGCAAATCTCGGCTCCCTTGAAGGAATCTGTCGCTGCAGTGAAATACAGATTGACAAATTCTGGGCAAAGCTCGGCCATCCCCTGCTTGACCGCTTCGCCATGGCACTGGCGCTGACAAGCGAGAACCTCTTGGTAAGCGAGGTTAATACGACCACCATCGATTACGAACGAATCGAATATGTACGCACCATGCAGATGAGTCGAAGCGAACAGGAGATTTTAAGTCTCCTGCCGTTATATACCAAGGTTTTTCGAGGGTCGCAGCAGAGTTTCAGACGTTCGTACCTCTGTTGCAAAGTAGCAAGAACCATAGCCGATTTTGAAGGAAAAGAGTCTGTGACACAAGCAATTATGGAAAAAGCCCAACAACTCTACCTGCTTCCCAAAGACCGCCATTATCATTAGAGTTTTCTTCTCTGTCCTTTTTTCCCATCAAGGTAGTTGACACCCTTTCTTGCTCTCTGCTATAGTCCTTAACGTTGCAGGGGCCGCTAGCTCAGTTGGTAGAGCAACGCCCTTTTAAGGCGTGGGTCACAGGTCCGAATCCTGTGCGGCTCATCTTGCCTCTGTTTTTTGGAACATGCAGTACTGTCTCCTTCGTCTAGTGGTTAGGACAACGGGTTTTCATCCCGTCAACAGGGGTTCAATTCCCCTAGGAGATGCTATAATGGGAGCCTGTAGCCGGATAGGTTCCCTTTTTTATTGCTCCGACACGTCTTGCTTGTTCTCGAACAGGAAGTGGAGCCTCACCCTTGACTTCTGCTAGAACACGGTATACAAAGAAGATACTGGATGGTTTATTGATAGCATCATATCTCCCAATCAGCTACCGGCCATCCGTGTATGTACCCTTCTTCCGGGCTGCAATCCAAGGCTGTTGTATCCACACCCGCAGCGCTTTAGGTTGCAGCTCCCTCGTTCAGGCTCTCCTTCACTGCAACCAGGCTGCTGAATGTAGGCCGTGGGTCAACAGTCAAAAAATGCCTGCCGGCCCAGTCCAGGGCAATCGCTCCCAAGGGTGCTGTCATGAGTATGCTCATCACCGCTACTGCCAAAATCACTTCACCGGCTCTTGTCGGCATGCCATGCAAGCTCATCGCTGCAAGCGGAGTGGAGCCGATGGCTGCCTGTACGGTTGCTTTCGGCAGGTAGGAAATAACAATGAACGCCTTCTCTTTTGCGGTGAAGCCACTTCCAAGTGTGCAAAGAAACGTTCCGATGCTTCGTGTGCAGAGTGCGATGAGAATCAGGAGGAATCCATGCAGGCCCACTTCCTTGGCAGCTGCCAAATCCACCTGGGAGCCCACCATGGCAAACAGCAGGATCTGGGCGAAAATCCAGATTTTCCCCAACTTTGCCGAAAGCTCATGGGCCATGTGCTCCCGCTTTTCCAGAATGATGAAACCGATGGCCATGACGGCAAGCAAGGCTGCAAAGGGGACATGTACGGCTTCAAGCACATCGCCCAGATGCACCAGGATGATGCAGATCATCAGCATGGCCAAAACCCGCTTGGTTGCACGGGGATTATACTGCTCAAAAATGCGAATCAAAACAAGGCCGATCGCCAAGCCGACGCCTATCCCGAAAAGTATTGAAAGGGGTATCCCTGCAACCGTCCACACCAGGTTCACGGTATCGCCGACATACAGACCAAGCACAATGCTGAAAGCAACGATGACCGTAACATCATCCATGCTTGCACCGGCGAGCACGAGGGTGGGTATACCCTTCTGCGTACCACGCTTTTCCTGAATGAGATCGACCATCATCGGTACCACGACTGCGGGGGAAACTGCGCCAAGCACACAGCCCAGCAGGGCACTCTCCAATACAGAAAGGCCAAGCAGCTTGGGAGCGACGAGCATGACCGTAAGCGTCTCAAATAGAGCCGGCAGGAAAGAAAGGAGAATGGCCTGGATCCCTACTGCATGCAGGCTCTCCCGTGAAAGCTCCAATCCCGAGCGAAGCAGGATGACAATCAAGGCGATCATCCGCAAATCAGAGCCCACGGCAAGCAGGGAAGGATCCAGCAGGTTCAAAACAGCCGGTCCGAAAAGCACGCCCACCAAGAGCATGCCGATGAGTGAGGGAATACGTGCCTTGGACAGGATCCAATCCAAAACCAGACACAACAAAACCACGGCGGCAAGGCTGAATGCCATACAAACCTCCACAGAGAATGGATGTATCACAGGAGTTATCAGCAGCTTGCAAAGCCCTGCGGTTTTCGTTACGAAGGCGAACCCCATCGCCGTCTCAAATTCTAGAAAGTTGTATCCCGACAGTCAAGGCGGGTGTACAAGAGTTTCAATCTATGGATAATTATCCAGCGTAAGAGGAGTGCGTAATGAGTCAACTTTCCAGAATACAGAGAATTTGTGATGCCAACGGCATCAGCGGCTTTGAGGATGAGGTAGTCCAGGCAATACGCGAAGAAGCGGGCGCCTTCGGGCGGTTTGACGAGGATTGTCTGAGAAACCTCTACCTCCATAGAACCGGAAACCAGAAGGACAAACCAGTGGTTTTGCTGGATGCCCATACCGATGAGGTAGGCTTCATGGTCAAATGCATCAGAGCCGACGGCATGCTGGAATTCATCCCCATCGGCGGCTGGGTCCCTTCCAATGTTCCGGCCCACCTGGTCAGGGTGCAAACATCCACCGGGAAGACCATACCCGGCATCGTAGGTTCCAAACCCCCGCACTACCAGAGCGAAGCGGAGCGTAAGAGTGCACCCGACATTGCATCCATGTATATCGACATCGGGGCCTCCAGCATCGAGCAAGTCCTGAGCCTCGGCGTTGATGTTGCAAGCCCCGTCATCCCGGAAGCGACATGCATCCATCAAGAAAACACCAAGTTGTTATTCGGAAAAGCTTTCGATTGCAGACTGGGTTGCACCACCATCATCGATGTACTTGAGTCCTTGCACGGCAAGAGCCTTGCAGTCAATCTCGTTGCCGCCTTTGCCAGTCAGGAGGAAGTCGGTTGCAGGGGGGCCCAGCTGACCGCCCGGAAAATCAAGCCCGATGTTGCCATTTGCTTCGAAGGAAGCCCCGCCGACGACACCTTCCTGCCCGCCTACCAGCAACAGACAATCGTGGGCAAAGGTCCCATGCTCAGGTTCATCGATTCAAAAATGATAACCAATCCCCGCTTCCAAAAGTTTGCACTGGACATCGCCAAAAAGTTTGACATACCGGTGCAAAAAGGGGTTCGAAGCGGAGGGGCCACCAATGCATCCGCTCTTCATTTGTCGGAGCAAGGCATTCCCACCATTGTAATCGGCATCCCGGTACGCTATGCCCACACCCATTGGGGGGTGAGCAGCCTGGATGACGTACAGAACTCGGTCAGGCTGGCAGAGGCCGTGCTGAGGGAATTGAACGCACAAACCATCGCAACATTTTGACAAATCCATACTCTGGGTGTCATACTGGCTGAAGGGGGGGGAGCATGAATGAAATCGAGCTTTGCCTGAGCGAGATGCAGGCGTTTTTCCAAAACGGAAATACGCTGAGCATCGCTTGGAGAAAAGAACAACTCAAAAAATTGAAGGACGGCATCCGTTCATATGAAAAACAGATTCTCAATGCCTTGTATGAAGACTTGGGAAAAACTGACTTTGAGGGGTTCGCTTCCGAATTGGGCATCGTGTATACAGAACTGGACGAGCATCTGAAGCATCTGGATGCATGGGCGGCAAAACAACGAGTCAGATCCAGCCTGCTCTCCTTCCCCTCAAAATCCTACACCATTGCACAGCCGCTGGGCATTGTTTTGATCATGAGCCCGTGGAACTATCCGTTCCAACTTACCATCGTCCCTCTGATCAGTGCGATTGCAGCCGGCAATTGTGTCATACTCAAACCATCCAGGTACAGCAGTCATACAGCGCTTGTAATCGAGGAGATGCTTTCCAAACTCTTCTACAGCAACCATGTCGCCACCTTTCAAGGGGGGGCGGAGATGAATCAGGAGCTCTTGAAGCATCGATACGACCATATTTTTTTCACCGGCAGCCCGCAGGTTGGGAAATTGGTGATGGAAAGCGCTGCAAGGCATATAACCCCGGTCACCTTGGAGCTCGGAGGCAAGAGCCCGGTCATTGTCGCATCTGATGCCGATATCGGTTTGGCTGCACGAAGAATCATATGGGGCAAGTGTCTGAACGCAGGGCAGACCTGTGTGGCTCCCGATTATGTCCTCGTCGACCGAAAAGTCCACAATGCACTGCTTGAACAGATGAAAATCGCCATCACAGCCATGTTCGGATCCGATCCTTTGCACTGCAGCGATTTGGGAAACATCATCAATGAGAAGCACTTTTCCCGCCTGATCGGACTCTTTGAGTATGGGACGCTCGCCTGGGGCGGACAGATCGATCCGAAAACTCGACGCATCGCCCCCACCATCATCACCGATCCCCGCCTGGATTCTCCCTTGATGCAGGAGGAGATTTTCGGCCCCATCCTTCCCTTGGTCGCCTACGACACGTTCGAGCAGGCGCTCGACTTTGTCCAGAAGCGCGAACATCCGCTCGCTCTGTACTGCTTCACAACCAACAAGGAGCATAAGAACCAGGTCCTCACCTCGCTGAGTTTCGGAGGCGGATGCATCAACGATGTAGTCATGCATCTTTCCAATACAGCCCTTCCCTTCGGAGGAGTGGGAAACAGCGGCATGGGAGCTTATCATGGCCGGGAAGGTTTCAAAACCTTCAGCCACACAAAAAGCATGCTTGAAAGCAAAACATGGCTTGAGGTGAAGCTGCGGTATGCCCCGTATCGCGGCAAGCTTTCTTTGATCAAACGACTCTTTTCCTAACGTACACAAGGAGGTTCTATGAAATTGAAGCGATGGGCGGTCCTGATTGCTCTCCTCTTGGCCTGCAGTCCGGCATTTTCAGCAATCACGGTGACGGAGGCGGATGCGCTCTACGACAGGGATGCTTTCAGCGAAGCAGAGCAGGAACTGCTCGCCCAGCTGGGCAGGGCTGCAAACGCCGAAGAGGAATCAGAGATCCTGTGGAGACTTGCCCGGGTCATGGTCTCCCTGGGAGACGACCTTGACAAAGAGGACAAGGCGGGACGTTTTTCCCTGTACGAAAAAGGCGAGACCTATGCCCTCTCGGCTATAGAGAAGCACCCCTCCCCCTTTGGCTACCTCTGGAAGGCATCAAACGTCGGTCGCTGGGGACAGACGAAGGGACCACTGAACGCATTGGGAAAAGCAAAAGGCATGCTCGAGGATCTTACGGTCATCGTAAACGACTTCAAAACCCTCGATTCGAGCGAGACATGGTATGTGCTCTCAAGCCTGTACGATGAATTGCCCGGTGGGGTGATCTCCTTCGGGAACAAGGAGTGGGCGATAAGCTACATGCGCATGGCAATGGACACCATTCCCTCCCATCTGCTGTATCCCGGACACTACAAGAAGCTTGCCGAGGAGTTGTACGCACGAAACTGGAGTGCTTCCAAACGTGCCAAGGAGCTTTCCAAAATGCAAAGGGATTGGCAGAAAGCCTCCACCAATCTGGAGAAATACCGCTATTACGAAGCCAAGGACGGAGGGGCGACCAAACCATTCTACTCATCGGTCAACCTGACGCAGATGAGCGACCGCCAAGAGGCGGTGATGGTGCTCTCCTACGTTCTGGAGAAGGCCAAGGTGTTCAAGCCGATCAGGGCAACCGACACCAAGGAACTCAAGGAAATTGAGACCTTGAGGAACTCCTGGATCTAGACGGCATCTACGTCCCTTCAAGCTCAATGCTTGAAGGGATTTTCATTGCTATAGAGGTGACCAGGTTTCTGGTTGTATGCAATATCCTCGATTCCAAGATATCGGAACACCTCAAACAAGGCTTTTCCTGCATGCCGGAAAGCAACTGCAGCATGGTGGGGATAGGCTTTGGCCAACAGCACATAGCGGTAGAACCGTGCCATCTCCTCAATCCCTATGATCCCGATACTGCCGAAACTGGAAGCGGGGACGTCGAGGACTTCACCTTCGGCTATATAGGCCTTCATCTGCCCGCGGGCGTTGGATTGCAGTCGATAGATGGTTACCGGTCCGCTGATGAGATCGCCTTCCATGGTTCCCCTGGTAATATCCGGGTGCTTCAACTCCGGCTCCAGATCCCGTTTCATGATGAGCTGGTAGCCCATATGGGGATTCTTGAGCAGCGAGCAGGCTGTGTTCCCACAGTGAAATCCCATGAACAAATCGTCATTGCGATACGGGCGCTTGGTGCGGATGTGTTGTTCATATACCGGAGCGGGAACCGTGTTGTTGATATCCAGCAACGTCACAGGAAGGTCGGTGACGCACTGACCAATGTACTCGCTCAGCGCCCCATAGATGTCGACTTCGCAGCTGACGGGAATGCCCTGTTCGCTCAGGCGGCTGTTGACATAGCAAGGGACGAACTTGAACTCGGTCTGGAAGGCAGGCCAGCACTTGTTGGCAAAGGCTACATAGGAACGTTCCCCTTTGTGTTGTTCGGCCCAATCGAGCAGGGTCAGCTCATACTGGGCCAGCCGGTCAAGAATCCCGCTGTAGGGACTTGAGCCGATTTGGCTTTGCATCTCTTCCACCAATGAAGGGATCCTCGGATCGCCGGCATGCTTGTTGTAGGCAACCAGCAGGTCAAGTTCACTGTTCTCTTCAATCTCCACACCCAAGTCAAAAAGCCCTTGGATGGGGGCATTGCAGGCCAAAAAGTCCTGTGGCCTGGGTCCGAAGCTGATGATCTTCAGCTTTTTCAGCGAGAGCAGGGCACGGGCGACCGGGATGAATGATTCGATCATGGCGGCCACCTCACGGTCGCTGCCCACCGGGTATTCGGGAATGTAGGCGCGCAAGGAGCGAAGACTCAGGTTGTATGAGCAATTCAGCATGCCGCAATAGGCATCCCCCCTGCCGTCATGCAAATCCCCGTCGCCTTCAGCTGCAGCGACGTACATCACCGGACCGGGAAAATGCCTGGCAAGCAAGGTCTCAGGAGTTTCAGGCCCAAAGTTCCCGAGAAATACCACCAGGGCATTCACTGCATGGTCCTGGACATCCTTGAGAGCTCTAAGCATGTCAATTTCATTCTCTACAATGACCTGACACTCATACAAATCCACCTTGCAAGCCTGTTTCACCGCCTTGCGCCGTTTTTCGGACAATGAACGGGGAAAGCAGCTCCTGCTGACCGCAACCAATCCCAACCGTACCGTTTCCATGTTCTTCATCGCATGACTCCTAATTACCGATTCTGACCATAATAGGCATGAGCGCCGTGTTTTCTGAGGTAGTGCTTGTCAAGCAGATGCTGATCCATCGGTTTTTGATTTGCATCGGCGAGCAACATCGAGTGGTAGGCCATCATCGCCACCTCCTCGAGCACCACCGCGTACTCTACAGCCTTCAGTGCAGAGTCTGCCCAGCAGAAGGGACCATGGCTTTGAACCAGAACGGCGGGAACGCTTTTGGGATCGATGCCGGCAAAGCGTTCAACGATCACCCTGCCCGTCTCCATTTCATACTCACCCTGGATCTCCTCGGCTGTCATGGCACGGGTGCAGGGGATTTCCCCGTAAAAATAGTCGGCGTGGGTTGTTCCCAAAGCCGGAATGCCCCGGCCGGCCTGGGCGAAGATGGTCGCCCACCTGCTATGGGTATGGACTACTGCGTTTACCGTCTCAAAGTGATTGAACAAGTATCGGTGGGTCGGAGTGTCGCTGGAAGGATTGTACGATCCCTCCACTGGTCTGCCACTGGCCAGCTCAACGACCACCATGGAAGAGGGGGTAAGCTCATCGTAAGCTACACCTGACGGCTTGATCACCATGAATTCACGGTTTTCATCCACCTCGGAGACATTGCCCCAGGTAAATGTGATCAACTTATGTGTCTGCAGGAGCAAATTTGCCTCACAGACTCTCTCTTTCAACTCTTTCAACATACCTTACTCCTTGCGTACCAAAAGCAAGTGTGTGCCAAGCTTTGTAAGTTGTCAAGGCAAACCAGGCTCTCTTGTGGTTCCAAGAAATGTGAAAAGCTCCTATGATGGGGACTATGAACCTAACACGACGCAATTTCTCAATTCCCCTAGTGGCTTGGACAGTTCGGGCAGTGGTGCTTGGCATGTTGGTCGGACCGGTCATCAGTCTGTTGACCTTTCTCGTCGCTGAAGCCGGGTCGATCCGCTCCAACCATCCGTGGCTTCATTTTCTCATACCCCTTGGTGCCCTGCTTACCGCCTTTCTGTATCAGAAACTCGGGCCTTACCTCAAAGACGGCGGCTCGCAGGTGATCGACTTGATCAATCAGGGCATTCTCGATATCGCCCACCCCACCAGCATCGGCTACGAGAAGGATCGTGATGCGCACAAGCAGAAGATATCCACCAAAATGGCTCCTCTTTTGCTGTTCAATACGTTCATCACCCATCTTGTGGGAGCATCAGGAGGCAAGGAAGGCGTTGGGGTCCAAGTCGGGGCTTCCATCGGAAGCTACTGCTCCCGCCTGGAAATGCAGATGCTGCACCAGGGGCAGAGGCAATCCATCCAGCAGAAAGGTATCTGGCTGATCAGCGGTGCTGGGGCCGCCTTCGGCGCCCTGTTCAACGCCCCGATTGCCGGAACCTTGTTCGGAATGCAGTTCTCCAATCCCCGGGTGAACCGAACCGACGCCCTCCTGCCCTGCCTGACCGCCTCCTTCACCGCCTGCATGGTGAGCAAGGCTTTGCATACGCACACCTTGGTCCCGGTGACAGCCGAAGCCTTCACCCTCGATCTTTCCACACTTCTCATATTATTGGCATACTCCATCCTGCTCGGCTTGGCCAGCAGACTCTTCTGCCACCTGATCCATCTGACCAAGAGCCTGTTCTCTCGGATTACCACGAACCCCTACAAGAAAGCACTGCTTGCCAGTTCGCTGTTATTGCTTGCATCAATCGTCATTTACCTGGTCACCGGTACGTTTGCCTACAACGGACTCTCCCTCGACCTCATCATCGAGGCAGAGTACGGAACCACCAGCAAGTTCGCCCCTCTTTTCAAGCTCCTCTTGACCGCCCTGACCATTGGAAGCGGCTTTGCCGGCGGCGAGGTCATCCCGATTCTCGTCATAGGCGCCACAACAGGGGCCTTGTTCGGAGCGCTGCTTCCCATCCCGGTCTCTGCACTGTCCATGTTCGGAGCCATAGGAATGCTCAGCGGCAGCACCAAACTCCCCTTGGCCTGCTTTGTATTGGGATTGGAGCTGTACGGCTTCGGCAATCCCACCTCGTTGTTCTTTGTTTGCTGCATAGCCTACCTCTTCAGCGGCAGACTCTCCATCTACGAGCGGCAGATTGTTCCAGAAATCATCGATCCCGCCTGGGATGTCTGACATAGGTGCTTGACAAGGATGCCAACACTTCCTAATATATGAACATCTATTCATATATTGATATATTAGGAGTCAACCATGCATCCATCCAAAGCAACCCACACAGAACCATCCCCATTGCATGAACGGGACTACACATTCGAGGGGGTGGATTGTCCTGTCTGCGCTGCAAAAATCGAGGACCGCATCCAGCGAATCGGAGGGGTTGCATCGGCCCGGGTCGATTTCTCGCGCAAGCAAATACGCATCAGCACCACCGAAAAACAGCAGGAGTCCTTTTACAGCGACCTCATCAAGGAAGCCAAACGGGTGGAACCGTCGCTCAAGGTGAAACCCTTGGAAAACCGAACAAAAGACGAAGATGATCCTCTTTGGGTCATCTTGGTCCGAATCCTTGTCTCGCTAGTCGGCTTCGGTCTGGCCATGCTCTTCGACATTCCCCACCTGTTCATACTGAGCTTTGTGGTAAGCGGTTACGATGTGCTGCTCAAGGCTGCGAGAAATGTAGTGCATGGAAAAATCTTTGATGAAAATTTCTTGATGAGCATTGCAACGCTTGGAGCATTGGCCATAGGGGAAACAGGGGAAGCGGCGGCTGTCATGCTTTTCTATCTGGTCGGAGAATATTTCCAAGCCCGTTCGGTAATGCAGAGCAGAAAATCAATCATTGAGGCCCTTGACTTGAAGGTGCAGCAGGCAAGGCTGGTCCAAGGACAGAGTACTACCATGGTTGCCGTCGAAGAGGTTGTTCCCGGTTCACACATACGGGTGCTTTCAGGCGAGAAAATACCAGTCGATGGATATATAGTCAGTGGAAGCTCCAGTTTGGATATGCAGCATTTGACCGGGGAATCAATTCCGAGAACAGTGAAAGTCGGAGACGAGGTGCTTGGCAGTTCCCTCAACCTGGGAGGGACGCTCGATATCAGGGCCAGCAAGCCTTATGAGGAGAGTACTGCAGCAAAAATTTTGCTGCTGGTTGAGGAGAGCGCAGGAAAAAAGGCGCAAACTGAACGCTATATCACCTCGTTTGCCCGATACTATACCCCGATCGTGGTGTTCTTGGCCGTTGCGCTCGCCGTCATCCCAGGTCTGATAACCGGGTCTTGGCAGACCTGGGTCTATCGTTCACTGGTGTTTCTGGTGGTGAGCTGTCCGTGTGCGTTGGTCATCAGTGTTCCGCTTTCGTATTTTGCAGGAATTGGAAAGAGTGCCAAGAGGGGTATCCTGGTCAAGGGAGGCAACTATTTGGAAGCCCTTGCAAAGACCGATACCATCGTGTTCGACAAGACCGGGACCCTTACCAGTGGAACGTTCACCTTGCTCGAGGTTCGCTTGACGGCCTCTGCCACCCATGATGAAGCCTATCTACAGGAAATTGCAGCCTCCCTTGAACGAAACAGCAACCACCCGTTGGCAAAAGCCTTCCTCACCCTCAACGCTCCGTATGCGGCACTCGATGTACAGGAGGTTGCGGGAAAAGGCCTGTCCGCCTTGGTCGACGGCAGACGTGTTGCAGCAGGCAATGCCGCACTGTTTGAGGATTTGGGGATCGTGGTGGAACCAGGGGCTGAGGATGAGGCTGCAATCCTGTTGGCCGTTGACGGCCGTCATGAAGCCTCGTTCATCCTGCGCGACACCCTGCGCTCCGAGGCCAAATCCGTGGTCAAGCATCTCAGGGACCTGGGGATCACGCACCTCGCCATGATCAGCGGCGACACAGAGGTGCATGCAAACCGCGTGGCGGCGGAACTCGGCTTGGATGAGGTGCACGCATCCCTTCTGCCCCATGAGAAACAGGAACGCATGCTAGCAATGTCAGCAGAACGCAAAAATCTGGTCTTCGTGGGAGACGGAATGAACGATGCCCCCAGCCTGGCTGCAAGCAAAGTAGGCATCGCCATGGGCAGCAATGCAAGTGATGCCGCGATGGAAAGTGCCGATGTGGTCATTCTTGCCGATGACTTGCAAGAGGTGGCGAACCTGCTTGAGATCAGCAGGCATACTGCAGCCATCGTCAGGCAAAACATCAGTTTCGCCCTCCTGGTGAAGGCTTTGGCTCTTGGACTGGGAGCGATGGGATATGCCTCCATGTGGATTGCCGTGCTTGCCGATACCGGGGTGACGATCATCGCAATTCTCAATGCCTTAAGGATTCTGCTCTTCCGTCCTTCTCGTTGATATTCAACTCCATGTATGCTATTGTTGCACAGATTGTTTGAAGGATTGATAGCATGAACGAGAAGATGACACGCAATATCGGCATTATGGCACATATCGATGCAGGCAAAACCACCACCACCGAGAGGATTCTCTTCTATACCGGTGAGAACCATAGAATCGGAGAGGTGGACAACGGCGAAGCAACGATGGACTTCCTCGAGCAGGAACAGGACCGCGGCATCACCATTGCCAGCGCAGCCACCACCTGTTATTGGAAGGAGCATCAGATCAACATCATAGATACCCCGGGCCATGTGGACTTCACCGCTGAAGTCGAACGTTCGCTGAGGGTGCTGGATGGTGCGGTCATGGTGGTTTGTGCAGTCGGCGGGGTTGAGCCGCAAACCGAGACAGTCTGGAGGCAGGCTGATACCTACCGGGTTCCCCGTATTGCATTCATCAATAAAATGGACCGCCTTGGCGCAAACTTCGAAGAAGCGGTCAATGAGCTGAAGGTCAAGCTTGGGGCAAATCCCATTCCCGTATTCCTGCCTGTCGGCACTGAGAGCAGCTTCAGCGGCATCATCGATTTGATCAAGAAGAAATATCTGGTATTCAGCACTGAGGACCAGGGAAAAACCATTGTCGAGCAGGATATACCATCTTCGATGCGCGATAAGGTTGATCAGTGGTATGAACGTTTGATCGACAGCGTTTCCTCCTTCAGCGACGAGATAACCGAACTCTATTTCGAGGGGGCGGAGATCGGCTCCGATCTGCTCAAGAAAACCTTGAAGAAAGCAACCATCGCCCGTCAGGCCCTGCCTGTATTCGTTGGATCATCGCTGAAGGACATCGGGGTGCAGGCCTTGCTTGACGGAGTCATCGACTATCTGCCTTCGCCCTCCGAAGTCCCGCCGATCATGGGCATCCATCTGAAAACACAGAAACAGGTCGAGGTTCCCT
>Ga0116152_10002515_pt1 | contig 14920 bp, 12 predicted proteins | sample AD_UKC119_MetaG_FD_89894 | JGI IMG/M metagenome (GOLD analysis project Ga0116152, IMG submission 89894) | Active sludge microbial communities of municipal wastewater-treating anaerobic digesters from Hong Kong - AD_UKC119_MetaG | ecosystem: Engineered > Bioreactor > Anaerobic > Digestate... | reverse complement strand
GCTCAACCAGATCGGCGTCGCTTTTGCCCTTGTGCAGGTGGCTGACCCCACGATGCGAGAAGATGTCGCCGATCTTGCCGATGGCGTGGACCACCCGGCCATCGGCCTGCGCCCAGTCCATCAGCGCGGGTTTCGGCGGCGCGATGGCAAAATCGCGCCGGTTTCCGGTGCGCTGGAATGCCCCGGGCGCGCCGACAAAGGGCCGCGCGATCACCCGGCCGACGCGACGGGCGTGCAACACGGGCGCCAGGTCCTGGCACAGGCGGATCAGCCGCTCCAGCCCGAAGCTGTCCTCGTGCGCGGCGATCTGGAACACGCTGTCGGCCGAGGTGTAGCAGATCGGCCAACCCGTGCGCATATGCTCGGCGCCCAGCCGGTTCATGATGGCGATGCCCGAGGCGTGGCAATTGCCCAGGATGCCCTCGGTCCCGGCGCGGCGGCAGACCTCGGCCACCAGCGCGGCGTCGAACGCGGGCTCGGTGTTGGGGAAATAGGTCCAGTCCCAGGGCACCGGCACCCCCGCCAGTTCCCAATGTCCCGAGGGCGTATCCTTGCCCTGGCTCACCTCGGTTGCGGCGCCCCAGCGACCGCGCGGCACGGCGCCCAGGCCCGGCGGCACCAACCCCGAGGCCAGCGTCACCGCGCGGCCCAGCCCCAACCCGTCAAGCGTGGGCAGGCGCAGCGGGCGCCCGGCCTCGGCGCGCACCCGGGCGATGTGGCCCAGCGTGTTCGCACCGGTATCGGGGCGGTCCTCGTTGAAGAAGCGATCCGCGTCAGGCGCACCGCCACATCCGACAGAATCGAGAACGACGACAAAGGCCCGGCTCATGCGATGCGCTCCTGCACCAGGGCCACGGGCGCGGGGGCCTCGCCCATGCGGACGGCGGCCTGAAGCGCGGCGATGGCGGCCTCGGCGCCAGCGGGATCGGCGGCGTGGACCAGGGCCAGCGGCCGGTCGGGGCCGACCGCGTCGCCCGGCGCGGCCAGGTCCGAGAACCCCACGCGCGGATCCACCGGGTCGCCCCCCCTGAGCCGCCCGCCGCCCAGATGCACCACCGCTTCGCCCACGGCGCGGGTGTCGATGGCGGCAATCGTGCCCGGGGCCGGGGCCGGCACGGGCCGGATCACCGGGGCCGGGCGCAGAAGCGTGGCGTAGCGGTCCACGAAATCGGCCGGGCCACCCTGCGCCACGACCATGCGGCCGAACCGTTCGACGGCCCGGCCATCGGTCAGCACCGCCCGGATCCGCGCGGCGCCCTGCGTCGCGTCCGGGGTCTGGCCGCACAGCGCCAGAATCTCGCCACCCAATGCGACGGTCAGGTCCACCAGCCGGGGGGTCACCGCGCGGCCGGTCAGCGTATCCATCACCTCGGCCACCTCGAGCGCGTTGCCGGCGGTCCGCGCCAACGGGCGGTCCATGTCGGTCACCAGCGCCGAGGTGCGGCACCCCGCGCCATTCGCGGTGTCCACCAGGGCACGGGCCAGCGTGCGCGCCTGTTCCAGCGCAGGCAGAAAAGCGCCCGAGCCGACCTTGACGTCCAGCACCAGCGCGCCCAGCCCGGCGGCCAGCTTTTTCGACAGGATCGACGCGGTGATCAGATCGACCGATTCCACCGTCCCCGTCACGTCCCGGATCGCGTAAAGCCGCCGGTCCGCCGGCGCGATCCGGCCCGAGGCCGAGACGATCGCGCACCCGACCTCGCGCATCAGGGCCCTGAGGCGCGGCTCGCCCGTGTCCACGGTAAAGCCGGGAATGGATTCCAGCTTGTCCAGCGTGCCGCCGGTGTGACCCAACCCCCGCCCCGAGACCATCGGCACGTAGACGCCGCAGCACGCCAGCGCCGGGGCCAGCAGCAGGCTGATGGAATCCCCGACCCCGCCGGTCGAATGCTTGTCCACCACCGGGCCGGGCAGGTCCCAGCGCAGCCGGTCGCCACTGTCGCGCATGGCGCGGGTCAATGCCACGCGGCCCTCGTCCCCCAGCCCCTTCAGCAGCACGGCCATGGCAAAGGCCCCGGCCTGCGCATCGGTCACGGTGCCGTCGGCCAGCCCGCGGGCGAACCAGGCCAGCCCGTCCGGTCGGGCGCACCCGTCGCGAACCGAGGCGATGACCGATCGTGCGTCCATCAGGCGCGGTCCATGTGATCGGCGCCAAAGGCACCGGGCAGCAACTGGTCCATCGTCATCGTCAGGCGCGCCCCGTCGAGCGTGGCCATGGTGACCGTGACCTCGGGTCCGGCGAATTCGCGCAGCTTCTGGCGGCAGCCCCCGCAGGGCGGTGTCGGCGTCGAGCTGTCAGCCACCACCACCACCTCACGGATGCGGGTGTCGCCGCCCGCGACCATGGCGGCGATGGCCCCGGCCTCGGCACAGGTGCCTTGCGGATAGGCGACGTTCTCGACATTGCAGCCGACGTAGACCGCGCCGGATTCGGCCAAGATGGCGGCGCCAACCTTGAAGCGGGAATAGGGCACCCAGGCCCGTTCCCGCACCGTTCTGGCCTGATCGAGCAGGGACATCGCAACCTCGTCGTGAAAAATTGACCTTCTGGTCCGAGTTTGCGCGCGGGGCTCGCCAATGGCAAGCCCCGCCGCCGCCCGCCGCGCGCCCCGATCAGGCGGCGCGCACCCGTGCGTCGCTGTCCCAGGTGCCGGCGTTGGCCAGGATGAAAGCGGGCTCGTGATAGGCTTGTTCCAGCAAGCGGCGATACAGCGCCCCCTCGGCGGCGCGGTCCAGTGGCTGATCCACGCCGGCGACAATCTGCAATGCCTCGCCCAGGGCATCGACGGTGCCAGACCCCTCGTCGAACTGCGCCTTTTTGCGCCACACCAGGTCATGCGGCAGAAGATCGGCGCAAGCCTTGCGCAGGATCCATTTCTCGGTCGTGGGGCCGGTGCTTTCGAGGCCCTCGGTGCGGCGCATCTTCAGCGTTGCCGGGATCGACTGCGAAAAGGCGATCAGATCGCGGTCCAGGAAGGGGGTGCGCGCCTCGAGCGATTCCGCCATCGTCACCCGGTCCACCCGTTGCAGGTTGATGTTGTGCATCGTCCCCAGGCTGCGGGTCAGTTCGTCGGCCAGCGCGCGCGGGTGATCCACATAGGCGTGGTGATAAGTGTAGCCGGCGAACAGTTCATCCGCCCCCTCGCCCGTCAGCACCGCCTTGACGTGCTGCGCGGCCAGCTTCGCGGCGAAATGCGTGGGCACCGCCGAGCGCACCAGATCCACATCCGCGCTTTCCAGGTGATAGATCACATGCGGCAGGACGCGCGCGACATCGGCGGGGGTAAAGGCGTATTCGTGATGATCCGCGCCGATATGCGCCGCCACCCGGCGCGCCGCCAGCAGATCCGCGCTTCCCGCCGTGCCGACCGAGAAGGTTTTCAACGGGCGGCTCGACTGCCGGGCGGCGATGGCGGCAATGATCGAGCTGTCCAGCCCGCCGGACAGAAAGCTGCCGACCTCGACATCCGCGACCATCCACTTTGCAACCGCCTCGTCCAGCACGCGGCGCAATTCCTGCGCGGTGCCGTCGATATCCAGGCCCGGCTCGGGCTCGGCCGCGCCTTGCGGCATACGGAACCAGCGGCGTTCGCCCAGGGCACTGTCATACAGGCACCCGGGGCCGACCGCGCGCACATCGGTGACGCCCAGACCGTCAAAGGCCTTCAACTCGGACGCCAGGGCCAGCCCTTCGCCGATCCGCGCAACATAGAGCGGTTTGATCCCCAGCGGATCGCGCGCGGCCATGAAGCGCCCGGGTTCGGCCAGGATGAAAGCGAACATGCCGTCCAGACGCGCCACCCAACGCGGGGCGTCGGTGCGTTTCAGGTGCAGCACCGTCTCGCTGTCCGAGGCCGAGCGGAACCGCTCACCCCCCAGGATCGCCCGCAGGTCGCGGTGGTTGTAGATCTCGCCGTTCACCACCAGCATGTCGTCTTGCTGGATGATCGGCTGGCGGCCGTCGTCCGGGCCGATGATGGACAGGCGGCAATGCGCCATGATGACGCCATGAGGCGCACGCACGACCTCGGTCGCGTCAGGGCCACGATGGGAAATCTTGCGGATCATGGTCGAGGCCAGCGCCTCGTCCCCGCAGTTCCAAAGGCACACGATTCCGCACATGCCAAACTCCCGTTCTCATGCGTCGCACAAAGGTTACAGAACCTCGGTTTCCGGGTTCCCCGGCAGGGTCACTTCCAGCAATTGCAGATCCGCGGTCGGCTGCGCGTAGCGCGTCGCCATGCCCGGCGGAATGACGAACCCGTCGCCCTTTTCCAGGCGGAAAGGGTCCTTGCCCTCGCCCTCGAGCACCAGGCCGCCGGCCATCACATAGGTGAACAGGATGTCGCCCTTGTGGCGCGTCCACGCGGTTGGCTGGCCGTCCGGCCGCGCCACCATGACCGAGGCGACGCCCCGGGTGTTCGCGTCGATCGTGGTATCGCGGGCCTCGAACCCGGGCAGGCGAAAGGGGCGGAACACCCCGTCGGCAGCCAGACTGTGCACGAACCGCTGCCCGTTCCATTCCCGATCCGGGCGCTGCTGCGGCGTCGGCAGGTTCATCGCGTGGTCGATTTCGGTGACATGCTCGGCCGGGACACCGATTTCGATGACCTCGACATCGTCGCCCGAATGACAGACGCGGTGGCGGATCTCGGGCGGCTGGATGAAGCAGTCGCCCGGCGTCAGGCGACGCATCCCGCCCTGGTCCTCATACAGCACATCGACCCAGCCGTTGACGCAGAAGATCAGCTGAAAGCCGACCTTGTGAAAATGCACCATGTCGGGCACCGGACCGCCGCCCGGGATGCGAATGTGGCTGGCGATCATCGCGCCGCCCAGCCGGCTGGGCACCAGGTCGCGATAGTTCATGCCGGCGCGGCCGATGACCCAGGGCGCCTGATCGGCCATGCGACGCACGACAAAGGCGTGCTCGGTCGCGGGCAGGACCAGCGGCGGGTTCAGTTCGTCGATCTCGATCCGGGTGCCGTTGGGCGCGGTCAACACGCGCTGCCCCCCGGCGAACGCGTCCGGCGAGTCGGTCAGCAGGCGAATCGTGCCGGGCCCTTCGGGCGCGCCCTTTTCGATCCGCAGCCGCAACCCGTGCCCCGAGAACACAGCCACCTGCGGATCGTCGGCGGGATAGATCATGTCCATCCGCAGGCCCAGGACCTTGGTGTAGAACGGGATGTCGTCGCGCAACTCGTTGGTTGGCAGGCGGATTTCGGCACGGGTATCGGTCATGTAGGGCCTCGCGTTTACCGGCAGTCTGGCCCCCTGTCTTCGGCTTTGCAAGAGAGTGCTTCAGCCACCGCGAAGAATGCAGGACTGGCGTTTTGCGGAAAATGGTTTAATGCTGAACCAAATTGTGGAGGGCCTCATGGACGAAGCGCACAAGGACGATGTGAAACAGGCCGCGCGCCAGGCGGCGCTGTTCTACCACGAGTTTCCGCGCCCCGGAAAACTGGAAATCCGCGCGACCAAGCCGCTGGCCAACGGCCGCGACCTGAGCCGCGCCTATTCCCCCGGCGTCGCCGAGGCCTGCCTCGAGATCAAGGCCGACCCCGCCACGGCCGCGCGCTACACCTCGCGGGGCAATCTGGTGGCGGTGGTGACGAACGGCACCGCCGTGCTGGGGCTGGGCAACATTGGCGCGCTGGCATCGAAGCCGGTGATGGAGGGCAAGGCGGTGCTCTTCAAGAAGTTCGCCAACATCGACTGTTTCGACATCGAGGTGAACGAACCCGACCCTTACAAGCTGGCCGATATCGTCTGCGCGCTTGAGCCGACATTCGGCGCGATCAACCTCGAGGACATCAAGGCGCCCGACTGTTTCATCGTCGAACGCCTGTGCCGCGAACGCATGGGCATTCCGGTGTTCCATGACGATCAGCACGGCACGGCGATCGTGGTCGGCGCGGCGGCGGTGAACGCGCTCAGGCTGACGGGCCGCAGCTTTGACCAGATCAAGGTCGTCTCGACCGGCGGCGGCGCGGCGGGCATCGCCTGCCTGAACATGCTGCTGAAACTGGGCGTCCGGCGCGAGAACGTCTGGCTGTGCGACATCCACGGCCTGGTTTTCGAAGGCCGCGAACAGGACATGAACCCCGAAAAGGCCGCCTTCGCCCAGCCCACCGACCTGCGCACGCTGGATCAGGTAATCGAGGGCGCCGACCTGTTCCTGGGCCTGTCCGGCCCCGGTGTGCTGAAGCCCGAGATGGTCGCCCGCATGGCCGACGATCCCATCGTCTTTGCGCTGGCCAACCCCACGCCCGAAATCATGCCCGACGAGGTGGCCGCGGTCGCCCCCGGCGCCATCGTCGCCACCGGGCGTTCGGACTATCCGAACCAGGTGAACAACGTCCTGTGCTTCCCGTTCATTTTCCGCGGCGCGCTGGATGTGGGCGCGTCCGAAATCAACGACGCGATGGAGGTCGCCTGCGTCGAGGGGATCGCCAAACTGGCGCGCGCCACCACCTCGGCCGAGGCCGCGGCCGCCTATCAGGGCGAAAAGCTGTCCTTTGGCCGCCAGTATCTGATCCCCAAACCCTTTGACCCGCGGCTGATGGGCGTGGTCGCCAGTTCGGTCGCGCGGGCGGCGATGGAAACCGGCGTCGCGGCGCGGCCGCTGGCGGATCTGGACGCTTACAAGCGCGGGCTGGATCAGTCCGTGTTCCGCTCGGCCATGCTGATGCGCCCGGTGTTCGAAAGCGCGCGCATCGCCTCGCGCCGGATCGTCTTTGCCGAGGGCGAGGACGAGCGCGTGCTGCGCGCCGCCCAGGCCATCATGGAGGAAACCACCGAGGTGCCGATCCTCATCGGCCGCCCCGAGGTGATCGAACGCCGCTGCGAACGCTATGGCCTGCCGATCCGCCCGGGCCGCGAGTTCGAGGTGGTCAACCCCGAGAACGACCCCCGCTATCGCGACTATTGGGAAACCTATCACGGGTTGATGGAACGGCGCGGCGTCACCCCTGACACCGCCAAGGCGATCCTGCGCACCAACACCACCGCCATCGGTGCGGTCATGGTCCACCGGGGCGAGGCCGACAGCCTGATCTGCGGCGCCTTTGGCCAATACCTGTGGCACCTGAACTATGTGCGCCAGGTTCTGGCCCGCGACGGCCTTTGCCCGGTGGGTGCGCTCAGCCTCATCATCCAGACCGAGGGGCCGCTGTTCATCGCCGACACCCAGGTCAACCCCGAACCGACGGGCGCGCAGATCGCCGAAACCGTTATCGGCGCCGCCCGCCATGCCCGCCGTTTCGGTGTGCAGCCCAAGGTCGCGCTGTGTTCGCATTCGCAATTCGGCACCCTGGACACATCCTCGGGTCGGCGGATGCGCGAGGCGCTGGAGATCCTCGACGCCTCGGGCCTGGATTTCGAATACGAGGGGGAAATGGCGGTCGATGCGGCCCTGGACCCCGAGCTGCGGGAAAGAATCTTCCCGCGCTCGCGGATGGGAGGGGCGGCGAATATCCTGGTCTTTGCCAACACCGACGCCGCCAGCGCCGTGCGCAACATCCTGAAGACCCGCGCCAGCGGGTTGGAGGTGGGCCCGATCCTGATGGGCATGGGCAACAAGGCGCATATCGTGACGCCCTCGATCACCGCGCGCGGCCTGCTGAACATGGCCGCCATCGCCGGCACCCCGGTGTCGCATTACGGCTGAGTCGGGGGGCGTGCTAACAGGCCGGGCAAAGTTTGCAAACTCTGCCCGGTCCGGCGCGCCCGCGCGGCCGGCGCGGCCGTTTTGCAAAAGTTAGCCGGCATGCGCGGCGAAATCTGCAAACCTTTTTGCCGCACCCCGGCCCTGTCCTGCGGTAACAGCGTTGCAACGGCGCCATGACCCGGCGTAACTGACCCCACCGAGGAGGAGGGTCCCATGAGTTACGCCGACGTTTACCGCCGCTCGATCGACAACCCCGACAGCTTCTGGCTGGACCAGGCGCAGGCCATCGACTGGGACACCCCGCCGACCCGGGCCCTGTTCGCCGAAAACGCCCCCATCTACGAATGGTTCAAGGACGCCGAGGTCAACACCTGCTGGAATGCCGTGGACCGCCATGTCGCCCAAGGGCGCGGCAACCAGACCGCCATCATCTACGACAGCCCCGTCACCCATGTGCGGCAGGAAATCACCTATGCCGAACTGCTCGAACGGGTGAGCAGCCTGGCCGGCGCGCTAAAGGCCCAGGGCATCGAAAAGGGTGACCGGGTCATCATCTACATGCCGATGATCCCCCAGGCGCTGGAGGCGATGCTGGCCTGCGCGCGGCTGGGCGCGATCCATTCCGTGGTGTTCGGCGGCTTTGCGGCGCGCGAACTGGCGACCCGCATCGACGACGCCACGCCAAAGGCGATCATCGCAGCGAGTTGCGGCATCGAACCGGGCCGCGTGGTGCATTACAAGCCTCTGCTCGACGGCGCGATCGACATGGCCAGCCACAAACCCGATTTCTGCGTGATCTATCAGCGCGAACAGGAGGTGGCCCATCTGACCCAGGGGCGCGATCTGGACTGGCACGAATTCCAGTTCGGGGTCGAACCGGCCGCCTGCGTGCCGGTGCGCGGCGATCACCCGGCCTATATCCTGTATACCAGCGGCACCACCGGCCAGCCCAAGGGCGTGATGCGCGCGACGGGCGGCCACCTGGTCGCGCTGGCCTGGACGATGAAGAACCTCTACAACGTCAACCCCGGCGAGGTCTTCTGGTCGGCCTCGGACGTGGGCTGGGTCGTGGGGCACAGTTATATCGTCTATGGCCCGCTGATCCACGGCGCCACGACCATCGTGTTCGAGGGCAAACCCGTGGGCACGCCCGATGCGGGCACCTTCTGGCGGGTGATCGACCAGAACAAGGTGGTCAGCTTCTTCACCGCGCCCACCGCCTTTCGCGCCATCAAGCGCGAGGACCCCAAGGGCGAATTCCTGAAGAAATACGACACCTCGAGCCTGCGCGCACTGTTCCTGGCGGGGGAACGTGCGGACCCCGACACGGTGAACTGGGCCGCCGCGAAACTGGGCGTGCCGGTGATCGACCACTGGTGGCAGACCGAAACCGGCTGGGCGATCTGCGGCAACCCGCAAGGGCTGGAGCCGCTGCCCGTCAAGGTCGGCAGCCCCTCGGTGCCGATGCCGGGCTATGACGTGCGCGTGCTGGACGAGGGCGGCCACCCGCTCGCGCCGGGCACCCTGGGCGCCATTGCCATCAAGCTGCCCCTGCCCCCCGGCACCTTGCCGAACCTGTGGAACGCCGAGGCGCGCTTTCGCAAGTCCTATCTCGACCATTTCCCCGGCTATTACGAGACGGGCGACGCCGGCTATATCGACGCGGACGGCTATGTTTACATCATGGCCCGCACCGACGATGTCATCAACGTCGCCGGGCACCGGCTGTCCACCGGCGCGATGGAAGAGGTCCTGGCCAGTCACCCCGATGTCGGTGAATGCGCGGTGATCGGCGTGGCGGACGATCTGAAGGGGCAGGTGCCGCTGGGCTTTCTGTGCCTGAACAAGGGCACCAACCGGCCCCACGACGAGGTCGTGCGCGAAAGCGTGAACCTTGTGCGCGACCGGATCGGCCCGGTCGCGGCGTTCAAGCTGGCCGTGGTGGTGGATCGCCTGCCCAAGACGCGCTCGGGCAAGATCCTGCGCGCCACGATGGCCAAGATCGCCGATGGCGAAGAATTCAAGATGCCCGCCACGATCGACGACCCGGCGATTCTGGACGAGATCGCCGTTGCGCTGAAAACCCTGGGATACGCCGGCGGCTGACCCAGGGTCGAACCCGCGACATTGCAAAGGTAACGCCCCGTCACGCAAGTGTTCGGGGCGTTCGCATGTGAAAACCGGGATTCATCCCTTGATTGTGCCACGGTTCCGCCGCAATCTCGTGCAAGGGTAGTTAATGGTGTGATTCCAAACAAACATATGGATGATTGGTTCGAAATGGATCCCGGCAGACGGACCCCTCCCGCCATCGACAAGGCGGTTCTGGAACGTCTGTTCGCCATGGGGGATTCGTCGTTGCGCCGGGCGCTGTGCGCGCAGTTGCGCGCCGACTTTCAACGACTGCATCAGGCGGTTCTGGGACCGGACGGCGCCGCCGTCGGGCGTGCCGCGCACGAGTTGAAGGGGCTTGCGGCGACGGTCGGGGCCGGGCGGCTCACCGATCTGGCGCAGGCGCTGGATGCGCGCGCGGAAAACCTGGGCGCCGCGGCACGCGCTGCGATCGTCACCCCCGTCCTGCATGAGATCGAGGCCGTGCTTGCCTGTCTCGATTCCGCCGCCGGGGAACCCCCTGCGGCATGACCAAGCCACTGACATCGGACACGATCCTGCTGATCGAGGACACGCCCTCGTTGCAGATGATCTACAAGGCCGCGTTGAACCGCGCCGGGTTCACCGTGGAAACCTGCGGCACCGCGGCCGAGGGGACGGCCGCCTTTCAGCGGCTGAAAACCTCGATCGTGCTGCTGGACCTGATGCTGCCGGACCGCGCCGGGCTGGATGTCATGCAGGACCTGCTGGTGGCCGAGCCCCGCACCTGCGTCATCGTCATCACCGCCAACGGTTCGATCAACAAGGCCGTTGAAATGATGCGCGCCGGGGCGCATGAATTCCTGGTCAAGCCGTTCGACGACCAGCGCCTGATCGCCGCGGTCGAGAACGCCCGCAAGGCGCTGCGCCATCGCCCGCAGCCGCTTCACGCGCCGCGTGGCGAAGCCCCCGCGCGGCAGGTCCTGCCCCCGTTCATCGGCCATTCCGAACCGATGCAGGCGGTCTATGAAAAGATCCGCTCGGTCGCGCGGTCGATGGCAACGGTCTTTGTTACCGGCGAAAGCGGCACCGGAAAGGAACTCTGCGCCGAGGCGGTGCACCAGGCCTCGGCCCGCGCGAGCGGCCCGTTCGTGGCGCTGAACTGCGGCGCGATCCCCGTGGACCTGCTGGAATCCGAGGTGTTCGGCCACCTGCGCGGGTCCTTCACCGGCGCGATCTCGGACAAGCTGGGCGCGGCGGCGGCGGCGGACGGCGGCACGCTTTTCCTGGACGAGATCTGCGAAATGGATCTCAACCTGCAAACCAAGCTGCTCAGGTTCCTGCAAACCTCGACCATCACGCCGGTCGGGGCGACGCGCCCGCGCAAGGTGAACGTGCGGATCATCTGCGCCACCAACCGCGACCCGGCCGAGGAGGTCCGCCGCGGCCGGTTCCGCGAGGACCTGTATTACCGCCTGCATGTGGTTCCGATCCACCTGCCCCCGCTGCGCGACCGCGGCGACGACGTGAACGAGATCGCCGACGCGCTGATCTCGCAAATGGGGCGCGAGGAAAACCATGACTTCCAGGGCCTGTCGCCGCGCGTGCGCGAGTTGTTCCGCGCCCTGCCCTGGCCCGGAAACGTGCGGCAGCTCATCAACGTGCTGCGCAATGTCGTGGTGCTGAACGACGGCCCCCACGTCACGCCCGAGATGCTGCCGCCCGATCTGCTGGCGATCCGTGCCGCCCCCGCCCCCGCGGCCGGGGAACGCAGCGGGCTGTCGCTGGGGGACCTGGCCGGCCGCACGCTGGCGCAGATCGAGCGCATCGTCATCGAGGATGCGCTGGCCCGCCACGGCGATTCCGTGCCCAAGGCGGCGCGGGAACTGGACGTCTCGGCCTCGACCCTCTATCGCAAACGCGAAGCCTGGGCCAAAGCCGACGAGGGATGATGTCCGACACGCGCCGTTCGCTGCTCATCACCGGGTGTTCCTCGGGGATCGGGTATCACTGTGCCCATGCCATGCGCGCGCGCGGCTGGCGGGTCTTTGCCTCGTGCCGTCAGCAGGCCGATTGCGACCGCCTGACCGCCGAGGGGTTCGAGGCCCCGCGCATCGACTACGCCGACGAGGCCAGCATCGCCGCCGGGATCGACGCCGTGCTTCAGGCGACCGGCGGTCGGCTGGACGCGCTGTTCAACAACGGCGCCCACGCCTGCCCCGGCGCGGTCGAGGATCTGCCGACCGGCGCCCTGCGCGAGATCTTGCAGGTCAACGTGCTGGGCTGGCACGAACTGACCCGCCGCGTCATCCCGGTGATGCGTGCGCAGGGCCATGGCCGGATCGTGCAGAACTCCAGCGTCCTGGGCTACACCCCCTACCGCTGGCGCGGCGCCTACGGCACGTCGAAATTCGCGATCGAGGGGCTCAGCCGCATCCTGCAACTGGAACTGTCGGACACGCCGATCAAGGTGGTTCTGATCCAGCCTGGTCCCGTCGCGTCGAAAATCCGCGTCAATTCGATCCCGCATTTCGAACGCTGGGTGGATTGGCGCAACAGCCCGCGCCGCGCGCAGTATGAGGGCAGCCTGTTGCAGCGGCTTTATCAGGGCGGACCCAAAGACCGCTGGGAACTGGGCCCCGAGTCCGTCGCCCGGGTGCTGGTCAAGGCGATCGAATCCGCGAACCCGCGCCCGCGCTACACCGTGACCGTGCCGGCGGCGCTGATGGCCTGGGCTGTCCGCCTGCTGCCCGAGCGCACGCTTCTGGCAATTCTGTCGCGGCAATGAGGGGGCGCGACGAACTTGCCACTGGCTTTCTGACACCGGGGCGTTAAGTCAGGGGCAACCAAACGGAGGGCGCCATGCTACTCAACGATCCGCTGTTCATCCTCGCTGCCGTCCTGTCGCTGGTGGTGCTGGGCATCCTGTTGTTCGGCGTCGGCAGCTTTGCCCGGGGGGGCGAATTCAACCGGCGCAACGCCAACAAGATCATGCGCTGGCGGCTGGGCGCGCAGTTCGTGGCGGTGGTCGTCATCGTCGCCTTTGCCTATCTGCGGCACAGGGGCTGATCGGTCCGATGGTCGTTCTGAACAAGATCTACACCCGCACCGGCGACAAGGGCGAAACCGCGCTGGGCAACGGCAACCGCGTGCCCAAGGACGCGCCGCGCGTCGAAGCCTACGGCACCGTGGACGAGACCAACGCGACTGTCGGCCTGGCGCGACAGCACAGCACCGGCGACATGGACGCCGCGCTGGCCCGCATCCAGAACGACCTGTTCGACGTGGGCGCGGACCTCTGCCGCCCCGATCTGGCCGCCGATGCCGCCGCCGACTATCCCCCCCTGCGCATGACCGATGCCCAGGTGGACCGGCTCGAAGCCGAAATCGACGCGATGAACGCCGCACTGGCGCCGCTGCGCAGCTTCGTGCTGCCCGGCGGCACGCCCCTGGCCGCGTCGTTGCACCTGTGCCGCACCGTCTCGCGCCGGGCCGAGCGTATGGCCGTGGCTCTGGCCCGCGAGGGCGACGTGACCCCCGCCGCGGTGCGCTACCTCAATCGCCTGTCGGACTGGTTCTTCGTTGCCAGCCGCGTCGCCAACGACAATGGCGCCGGCGATGTGCTGTGGGTGCCGGGCGCCAATCGTTGACGCTAACGCGGTCCCGACGCGGCGTCCGCATGGCGCTGAGTGTCGTTTTTCCCCTGTTTTCCGCGCCGCAGAGACGCTAGGAAACGGGTCAGCATCCAATCCGCCCTGGGGTCCGCCCGAGGGCCGCGAGCAAGGGAGAATGTCGCCGATGAAAGTTCTGGTGCCCGTGAAGCGGGTGATCGACTACAACGTGAAGGTCCGCGTGAAGGCGGACGGGTCGGGTGTGGACCTGGCGAACGTGAAGATGTCGATGAACCCGTTCGACGAGATTGCGGTCGAGGAAGCCATCCGGCTGAAGGAAAAAGGCGTCGCGACCGAGGTCGTGGCGGTGTCGATCGGCGTGAAGCAGGCGCAGGAGACGCTGCGCACGGCGCTGGCGATGGGCGCGGACCGGGCGATCCTGATCGTGGCCGCCGACGACGTGCACCAGGACATCGAGCCGCTGGCGGTGGCGAAGCTGCTGGCCGCCGTGGTCAAAGAGGAACAGCCGGGTCTGGTTCTGGCCGGCAAGCAGGCCATTGATAATGACATGAACGCCACCGGCCAGATGCTGGCGGCGCTTCTGGGCTGGTCGCAGGGCACCTTTGCGTCCGAGCTGGAGATCGCCGGCGACAAGGCGAAGGTCACGCGCGAGGTGGACGGCGGTCTGCAGACGATCGAGGTGGCGATGCCCGCGATCATCACCGTGGACCTGCGCCTGAACGAGCCGCGCTATGCCTCGCTGCCCAACATCATGAAAGCCAAGAAGAAGCCCTTGGATGAAAAGACGCCCGCCGACTACGGCGTCGATGTCACGCCGCGGCTGAGCGTGGTCAAGACCTCGGAGCCTGCCGCGCGCAAGGCCGGGGTGAAGGTCGGTTCGGTGGACGAACTGATCGCGAAACTGAAAGACGAAGCGGGGGTGATCTGATGGCCGTTCTTCTGCTGGGTGAAGTGACCGACGGCGCGCTGTCGCGCGACGCCACCGCCAAGGCCGTGACGGCCGCCCGCAAACTGGGTGACGTGACCGTGCTGTGCGCCGGGGCCTCGGCCGCGGCCGCGGGTGCGGACGCGGCGACCATCGCCGGTGTGGCAAAGGTTCTGGTGGCCGAGGACGCGACGCTGGGTCACCGGCTTGCGGAACCGACCGCGGCGCTGATCGTCGCGCTGGCGGGCGGCTATTCGCACATCGTCGCGCCCGCGACGACGGACGCCAAGAACGTGCTGCCGCGCGTCGCCGCGCTCCTGGATGTGATGGTGCTGTCGGATGTCTCGGGCATCGTCGATGCCGACACGTTCGAGCGCCCGATCTATGCCGGCAACGCGATCCAGACGGTGAAATCGTCGGACGGCGTGAAGGTCCTGACGGTCCGCACCTCGACCTTCGAGGCCGCGGGCGAGCAGGCGGCAGCGGCGATCGAGAGCGTCCCGGCGGCGGCGAACCCCGGCCTGTCGTCCTGGATCGAGGACAAGGTCGCGGCCTCGGACCGGCCGGAACTGACCTCGGCCAAGATCGTGGTCTCGGGCGGTC
>Ga0116152_10002514_pt1 | contig 14922 bp, 16 predicted proteins | sample AD_UKC119_MetaG_FD_89894 | JGI IMG/M metagenome (GOLD analysis project Ga0116152, IMG submission 89894) | Active sludge microbial communities of municipal wastewater-treating anaerobic digesters from Hong Kong - AD_UKC119_MetaG | ecosystem: Engineered > Bioreactor > Anaerobic > Digestate... | reverse complement strand
TTCCGGAACCGCAATGAGCCCGGCCTGGGTAAGGGGTACTGTTTCAGTCGCACGATTTTGCACGGAAGCCGTTTTTCAAGAGCACTGATTATACAGGATTTTTTCTATGACCGGGAATCGCTGTATTTCACACGACCTCAGAAATGGTATCCCATTGCCAGATTCAAGCGTTGATAGAATATATACTTCTCACATGTTTGAGCATATACCCTTTAAAAACCTGGTTCCATTTATTCATGAATGCCATAGAGTTTTGAAGCATGGTGGAGAGTTGTCTGTGTGTGTTCCAAACGCTGGATATTATATTAAAGCTTATGTCGAAAATCGGTTGTTCAAAGAAAAAAATGAGGGTTATGCGCCCGCGATCGTAGATACTGGTTCATATTTAGATCAAGTCAATTATATTGCTTATATGAATGGACTACATCATTATATGTTTGATGAGGAAAACTTGATAAATACAATCAAGAAAGCTCCGTTCAAATCCGTTTTATCTCGCAGTTTTGACCCAGAAATTGACCTTGAATCAAGGGATTACGAATCGGTTTATGCATCGGCTATCAAATAGGATCATATTTTGAAAAACTATAACCCCCGCACCCGCACTCTCATCACTGGCGGAGCCGGCTTCCTCGGCTCCCACCTCTGCGAGCGGCTACTCGCCGACGGTCATGACGTCATTTGTCTCGACAACTTTTTTACCGGTGCCAAAGACAACATCACTCATCTTTTCGATAATCCGCATTTCGAACTGATGCGTCACGACGTGACTTTCCCGCTTTATGTAGAGGTGGACGAGATTTACAATTTGGCCTGTCCAGCTTCTCCAATCCACTACCAACATGACCCGGTGCAAACCACCAAGACCAGCGTGCATGGCGCAATCAATATGCTTGGCCTCGCCAAACGTACTGGGGCACGGATATTTCAGGCTTCTACCAGTGAGGTCTATGGTGACCCCGAGATACATCCACAACCGGAGAGCTACTGGGGCCGTGTTAACCCCATCGGGCCACGCTCCTGCTATGACGAAGGAAAACGATGCGCCGAAACACTGTTCTTCGACTATCGTCGCCAGCATGGGATGGATATCAAAGTTGCTCGCATCTTCAACACTTACGGCCCACGCATGCATCCGAACGATGGCCGAGTGGTAAGCAACTTCATCGTTCAGGCACTGAAGGGCGAGCCAATCACTCTCTATGGAGACGGTACTCAGACACGCTCGTTCTGCTACGTGGATGATCTGATCGAAGGCTTCGTGCGTCTTATGCACATGCCTACTGACTTCACCGGACCAGTGAACCTGGGAAATCCTGGCGAATTCACCATGATCGAATTGGCTGAAAAAGTTAAAGACCTCACAGGCTCAAACTCGAAACTGGTGTACAAACCGTTGCCGACCGACGACCCCAAACAACGTCAGCCAGATATCAGGTTAGCAAAGGAGGCAATGGAGTGGGAGCCAACAGTGATCTTGGAAGAGGGATTGAAGCCAACAATTGCGTATTTTGATAAGTTGCTGAAGGAATTTCCATGCTGAATTTTCTGCGGAAAAAACAATCGATCATGCCGCCTGCAGACTTAATCACCAATAACTTTGAACCACCCACACCACTGCAAACAGCGGTTTTGTTCCTCGTTTTTAACCGCCCTGATACCACCGCACAGGTATTTGAGGCCATTCGCAAGGCCAAGCCGCCATGGCTATACGTCGCCGCCGATGGTCCACGTGCGAATCGAGAGGGCGAGGCGGAAAAGGTCACCAAAGTGCGTGAGATTGCTACTGCGGTCGATTGGCCTTGTGAGGTAAAGACGCTGTTTCGGGAAGAGAATCTGGGTTGCAAATACGCCGTCAGCGGCGGCATAACTTGGTTTTTTGAACATGAAGAACAGGGGATTATTCTCGAAGATGATTGTTTGCCAAGTCAGAGTTTTTTTTGGTTTTGTGAGCATATGCTTAATATATATAAACACAACCATGTTGTAATGCACATTGGTGGCTATAAGCCTAAGCACATCCCCATTGATGAATTCTCTATATCATTTACCCGCGCAACCCATGTTTGGGGGTGGGCAACATGGGCTAACCGATGGGAAAAGTACACAGCTGATTTATCTTTTAATAAAAAAGATGAGCTAAATTTATTGGCTAATTATGAGTATTTTTATGTTAAAAAAGCAACAAAGGCAAGAGTGAGTATTCTGAAAAAACTCCTTGAGGGAAAAATCGATACTTGGGATTATCAATGGAATTTTTGGGTTCGTGTTAATTCAGGATTAGCAATTAGGCCTTGCGTCAATTTAGTAGAAAATATTGGTCATGGACACGAAGCCGCAACGCACACTAGTGGAAAACAAAAAAAACACACTACATCAGAGATTAATCTTGCAAAGCTTATCTTACCACGATGGATATTGCCAAACCGTGATTTAGAGAAAGCGTTTGAAATGGGGCTTGCTACGGGTTTCTGGCATAGGTTGCTGGCAAGAATACTAAGATGACCGTGTTGCCTGATTTTCTTATGGTTGGTGCCGCCAAAAGCGGCACAACTTCTTTATTTCATATTCTTCAGCAAGATTCCTCCGTCTTTATCCCCACGATGAAAGAATGTAGGTTCTTTTCACAAATGCCGAGAAGCTTTAAGGGGGGAGAAGCTGCTAGATTCCAGAACGAGGGGCCAAGGTACTTGAATAAATATCTCGAACTTTTCGATGGAAAAGAAAATTATATCAAGGGAGATCTCTCAAATGATTATTTTTATTATCATGAAAAAAGCATCCAAAATATAAAAATGGTATATAAAAACATAGGGCAAGACGAACCAAAGATTGTCATCGTTCTACGAAATCCAGTAGACAGAGTTTTTTCTATGTATAATCACATAATTCGATTAGGTTCAGATACAAAAGGTTTCTTAGATGCATTTTTTTCATCTGAAGAAAGGATTAAATCTGGATATGCTTGGATGTTTGATTTAAAGGGAGTGGGCAAGAGTACAATCCCTGTTCAGTCATATATTTCTGCTTTTGACGACGTGAAAGTTTTTTTATTTGAAGATATTTTTTATTCTAATGGCATTACTGAGCTTGGAGATTATTTGGGTCTAAAGTCTTCTTCCCAACTTTCTGTTAAGGTAAAAGAAAATGAAAATAGTTACAATAAATCTAGGAGCGTTTTTTTGAATATGCAATTAATTAAATTTGCTCGATTAAAGTCAAGACTGCCATTTATGCACAAACAGTCCTATATTTTAAAGCTGGCAAAGTTTACACATAAAAAACTTTTACTTTTAAATCGTGAAAACTCACCAATAAAACTGAAAGATAATGAAAAAAAAGAACTTTTAAGATATTACAGAAAAGATATAGATAAGCTTGAGTTATTGATTAATCGGGATTTGACTATATGGAAAAAGTAGATTCGAGCTTATCGAAGTGTAGAGTATGCTCTACTACGCTAGACAAATCTTTTTCTGAAGCAATGGTTTTAGGCCGCAAAGTCCAATATTTTGAGTGCGCTATTTGTGGCTATGTACAGACTGAAAAGCCTACTTGGTTAGAAGAGGCATATGCTTCTCCAATCAATCCCAGCGATACTGGAATAATGGCTCGCAATCTTTATAACGTTGAGCTTGTATTGGCCTCGCTTGCTTTGATAGGTAAGCGAAAAGGAAAGGTTGTTGATTATGCAGGAGGGCATGGATTTCTTGTTCGCCTTCTGCGTGACAAAGGTATCAATGCACTTTGGGCAGATCTTTACAGTGAGAATTTGGTTGCGCGGGGTTTTGAGTATTCTAATGATGAGCATGTTTGTCTTGTGACAGCATTTGAGGCATTTGAACACTTTGTCAATCCAGCAGCAGAGATGGAGAGGCTGTTGTCAATAGCTCCGAGTATTCTATTAACAACGACTCTTGCCCCCCGTCCTACACCACAGCCATCCGATTGGTGGTACTACGGATTAGAGCATGGCCAGCATATTGGTTTCTATCGATTAGAAACTTTGGAATATCTAGCCAAAAAATTTAATTTAAATCTTTTAACAAATGGCTCGACAACTCATATGTTCACTGCCAAAAAGTACTCTAGATTTGCGTGGAAGATCCTCAGAATTATTGCCCGATTGTCACCAAAATTACTCGTAGTCGGCCTTAACTCCAAAACTTGGAGCGATAACCGAACTTTGGCGAAGCAGAAAGGAAATGTTTAAAACTATTCTGCGCTTCGTACGCACGATCTTTTTTTTATTATTCGATTCTATAGCGTGCTTTAGAAAAAATACTCTTGTCATCGCCGTTGCGCGCACATTAATTATACGCACTGACAACATTGGTGACTTTGTTCTTTGGTTGCCTAGTGCCCAAAAAATCTGTGAGCATTATTCGGAAAACGGTAAACCCTTCTTGATATGCAATCAAACCTGTGTTGATTTCGCGAAAGCTACTGAATTATTTATAGAAGTTATTGGCATCGATCTTCGTCAATTTAACCTAAACTTATTCTATCGTTGGTCAAAGCTGCGCGATGTCTCTAGAATCGAGGCGAGTATAGCTATTCAGCCAACTTACTCGCGTGCTTTTTTGAGTGGTGATTCCTTAGTGAGAGCAAGTCGAGCTAAGTCGCGGATTGGCTCACAAGGCGATAACAGCAATATCCGTTCTTGGCAGAAAGTCATATCCGATCGCTGGTATACACGGCTTATTGAGGCTTCTCCACAACCTATGATGGAACTAGAGCGTAACACTGAATTTCTTCGCAATCTCGGCATTACGAATACGAAGACAGAAATTCCATCAATACCTAAACTTCAAGATTTACCCCCTGAGAAAACAATCCAGGGAAATTATTTTGTGTTGTTTCCGGGAGCATCTTCAATAATCAGGCAATGGTCTGTGGAAAAATTCTCTGATGTAGCTATCGAGCTTGTCGGAAGGTGTGGATGGACTCCTGTGATTTGCGGTGGGCCAGGTGATCGCATATTGAGTGATCAACTGCTCATGAAGCTTAATGCTGTTTCTGGAAAAAATCTTGCGGGTCAAACCTCACTTCCTGAGCTTGCTGAAGTTATCAGAGGAGCACGTCTTTTAATCTCAAATGAAACATCCGCAATACATATTGCTGCAGGTGTTCAAACTCCTTCCGTCTGCATCCTCGGTGGTGGCCATTATGGTCGCTTCATGCCTTACCCCGAGAATCTGAAAGGGATGAAGCCGACTCCTGCCATTAAGAAAATGGACTGCTTTGGCTGCAACTGGCGATGCACGCAAACTGTGGATAGCACAATGCCTTACCCCTGTGTTGAGGATATTGAGGTAGTGCAGGTCATGGAAGCAGTTGATGAAGCTCTAGATTGGTAGACAGCATAGTTTTTTTGGGTACCAACTTATGGCGAGACAGCCAGTTTTTTCAAATACTTACACAAGTGGATTGCCAGTAAGCTGAATAGCTACTTTTCCTGCTCAGAGTGGTTGAAAAATGGAATAAAGTGTCCCGCTTTAAGTTGGTAGCCGTTTTTTTGGAATGCTTTATGAATTCAATTAGCAAAAATTTTGCGGAACACCAACGAACTATCTCCTTAGTGCAAGAGCAGTGCGCAAAAGACATCAGTAATATAAGCGACCTAATGGTAGCGGTGCTAAAACATGGCGGTACCATATATTGGTGTGGGAATGGCGGCAGTGCTGCCGACAGCCAACATCTGGCTGCTGAGCTAGTGGGGCGTTTCAAGAGCGATCGTCGAGCATTGCGCTCAGTAGCCTTGTCGACTGACAGTTCAGTTCTCACTTGTGTGGCAAACGACTACAGTTTTGACGCCATCTTTGCGCGGCAAATTGAAGCAGTGGGCAGGTCTGGCGACTTGTTAGTGGGTATTTCCACGTCAGGCAATAGTAAAAACGTGCTGCACGCACTCCAGACTGCCAAATCACTTGGTTTGCACACCGTCGGTATGCTCGGTAAAGATGGCGGTAAGGCCAAGTCACAGGTTGATCATGCTATTGTGATTCCTTCAAGTACGACTGCACGCATTCAGGAAGCCCATATTCTGATTGGTCATTGTTTTTGCGATCTGATTGAGGAGGGCCTTGGCCTTGCCTGACAACTGGAGCAACCTGCAATGAATCTCCCCGATTTTTCTGTTGCCCGTCTGCTCGTGGTGGGTGATGTCATGCTAGACAGTTACTGGCAAGGGACCGTGCAACGCATCTCACCAGAAGCACCAGTGCCAGTAGTCCATATCAAAGAGGAAACAGTACGTCTGGGTGGTGCGGGAAATGTTGCGCTGAATATCGCAGATATTGGTGCTCATGTACATTTGCTGGGATTAATCGGTGCAGATAATGCAGGTGATGAAGCCGAAGAATTACTAAAAAAGAGTGGTGTAGCCTGTAGGTTACAACGCTTATCATCAGGCAAGACGATCAAAAAACTACGGATACTAGCACGCCATCAGCAATTAATGCGTCTCGATTATGAAGATATTTTTTCAGACGGAGATGCTGCTCTGTTAGATGCCAAATTTGCAGAGCTTTTACAAAATGTTGATCTGGTAATCCTATCTGATTATGCAAAAGGTACTTTACACCGATCTGTTGATTTGATTCGAGCTACACGTACGGCGGGAAAACCTGTGATTGTTGACCCTAAAGGTACCGACTTTTCTCGTTATCGTGGTGCCACACTCATTACACCCAATCTAGCTGAATTTGAGGCTGTGGTAGGGCGTTGTCGATCGGATGCCGAGCTTGAAGAGCGCGGTACCGCCTTGCGCGATACGCTTGAACTTGACGCCATTTTGATTACACGTAGTGAAAAGGGTATGACATTGTTAGCGCGCAACCACAATCCCTTGCATTTGCCAACACATGCACTGGAAGTCTTTGATGTCACTGGTGCAGGTGATACGGTCGTTGCGACCCTTGGTGTCGCCATTGCTGCTGGCGTGCAATTGCCCGATGCTGTCGTTATAGCGAACGTGGCTGCTGGAATTGTGGTATCCAAGTTGGGTACGGCAACAGTAGCTCCACAGGAATTGCAGCGTGCGCTGCATCGCGGATCAGAAGTGTATCAAAGCGGTATTTTCGATCAAGACACACTGCAAGCACAGTTACGTGCCGCACGTGCCGAGGGCGAGCGCATTATAATGACCAACGGCTGTTTCGATATTTTGCATCCGGGTCATATCGATTATCTGGAAAAGGCGCGTGCGCTCGGCGATAGACTGATCGTTGCGGTAAATGACGACGCTTCGGTCAGTCGTTTGAAGGGTTCTAGCCGTCCAATCAATCCGCTTGCAACGCGCATGCGTATGCTATCAGCTTTGAGCTGCGTCGATTGGATCCTGCCCTTCAGCGAAGACACGCCAGAGCGTCTCTATTGCCAACTGCTACCAGATATACTAGTCAAAGGAGGCGATTATAATGAAGAACAGGTTGCGGGTGGCAACTGCGTTAAAGCAGCCGGGGGCACAGTAGAGATCATCGATTTTCTAAAGGGGTATTCAACCACAGAAATAATTAGGCGGATTAACAATAAAACAAGTTGAGAGCTTTATAGAGCTCTTTGATCAGCCTGTCCAGCACTGTTTTACCTGTCTAGTATACATTACATCGATGTCGACCATTTATTTGAGCTAAACCTAAATGTTTTCTCCTTCTTCTCGTCATAGTACCACTCGCCTACTTACACGTGAACCTCCTCTCCTCGAAAAACACCCTACTGATACCTTCGAGACCATACTATTTCTTCCAAAGAGAGAAGAGCGACAAGGTGAAGGTGGCTTACGTACTCAAGGTTATTTCAAGCGTAGCCTACCTGATAAACCACTGATCACGGTGATTACCGTCGTCTTCAACGGTGCGAAACATCTGGAGGAAACCATCCTTAGTGTCATCAACCAGACCTATGATAATGTTGAATACATCGTTATTGATGGGGGTTCTACGGATAGGACGTTGGATATTATCCGACAGTATGAACATGCGATTGACTACTGGGTGAGTGAGAGGGATAGAGGGATTTATGATGCGATGAACAAAGGAATTAACTTATCAGCAGATAGTGATTTCTTATACTTTCTAGGAGACGATGACACTCTGTTTAACAAAAAGGTTATTGGGAATTTTTTTAATAAAAAAATAAATAAAAATAATGATATTATATATGGATTTACTACTACTGACAATCATATAAAAGTAGTTTCTCGATTTTCTTATTTACTACTCATTCATAATTGCCTGCATCATCAAGCAGCTTTTTACAAAAAAAAATTATTTTTCGATTTTAGATATGATACAAAATACAAAATCTCAGCAGATTATGAACTCAATTTAATAGCAAAAATTACCAAAAAAAAAGTAGCTTATATTGACACTCATATTGCAACTTGCAGAACAGATGGTGTTAGCACAAAAAAGAGTAATTATTTTAATCATATAATAGAAACAAATAGAATCAAAAGAAAAGTATTTAAAGGGAAAATTCTTTTGAATTTTTCAAACTTTATTTTTTGGTCAAAGGCTATAGTCTACTATGTTATTCGACATAAATAACTACAATATATATATTGCAACCCTATCTTTTTTCATTGTATTTTTAGCTATCTATTTTTTATTTAAAGCACACATAACCTCAATGCTAGATCCTTTGTTCCTTCATATAATATGGATGAGCACATTTCCTGCATTAATGATAATTTTTTTAGAAAAAAATAAAATTTCTGTAGTGTACATATATTTAATAACTTCATTCTTTTCTTACACAATATCCTTGCTATTTTTTTTAAAAATATATCACTCAGAGAAAAATAAAAAAATAAAAAAATCAGTTAAATACAGCAACAAAAAATCAAAAATAATATCTTATTCAATGTTTTTTTTATTTTTTGTTTCAAAATTAAGTTTTTTTTCATATGCAATAGATCAATCAGATTTATCTAATATTTTTAATTATAGATTTGAAAATATCCAAGGACGCAACGCTATTGAAAGAATCATATCTATTGGCATAATTCCATTTATGTATTTTTTTCTATTTAGAATGATAATACTAAATACAAACAGAAGAATAAATATATTTATAATATCAATTATCACTTCTATAAATATATTATCTGGCGGAAGATCAGCTCTAATTTCATTATTATTCTCTTTTGGCTTTTACATATTCTTTTTTCGACATGAGCTTAATTATAATATCATTTCAAAAATCAATAATAAAGCGCCAATATTTTTAACCATAGCATTAGTACTAGCAATGGTAATATCATCTTTTTATGGTGATGAAGATACTCGACAAAGTGGCATTAAAATTATTATAAATAGATTTTTTGCAGCTCACGATGGCATTGAATACTATCTGAAATATAATGGCTTTGAATATCTACAATCTGGTTTATACCCATATTTCTTATCAATTTTTGCGGTTTATGTAAAACAATTTATAATGATAGATTATAAGAATATAGGTTGGCAATTATCCGAATTAGCTATTGGCTCAGATTTAAGCTTTGCACAAGGAGCAAATTATACATTTTTGTTACAAGGGATAATATTGAGTCCAATGCTGTCACCGCTGTATGCTATATTAATAGCTTGGATCGTGGCAAAAATGCGTTATTTATACGCAAACAATCATGCTAAACTCATATTATATTATGCTTTGTCATCTAAAGCGTTTCTGATCGCCAGCGATGCTGAATATTTTATGCTTAATATAATTTCAATTTTTATTTTTTATTTACTATTTGTTTACCCACTTATAAAGTTAAGGTTATAAATTTTGCTGTATTCTGTCTGCATAGCAACTTACAACGGCGCTAATTTCATTGAAGCTCAACTACACAGTATAATTTCACAAATACCCGATAATTGCGAAATTATCATTTCTGATAATAACTCTACTGATGACACAGTAAAAATAATAAAATCTTTTAGCGATAGTAGAATTAGTGTAATTCATTACAATCAAAAAAGTATTACTGGCAACTTTGAAAATGCATTAAACAACTGCAAAGGGGATATTATATATCTATCAGATCAAGATGATATATGGCTACCTAACAAGTTTAAGCTACTCGCATCAGCATTAAAACACCATGATATAGTCGTTGGTGATTGTATAATCACTAATGGTTCTCTTATAGAAACTGAGCGGTCTTTTATAAAAAAAAATAGATCATCTACAGGTTTTCTAGCCAATATAATTAAAAATAGCTATATTGGTTGCTGCATGGCTTTCAATAGAAAAATTCTAAATCATGCACTACCTTTTCCGAAAAATATACCAATGCATGACTGGTGGATTGGTTTGGTGGGAGAAGTTTATGGAAAACCCATTATTCTCAAAGAAGCTACGTTATTATACAGAAGACATGGGAGTAATAACTCTATGTCTTCTGAAAAATCCACAATAACATTATCAAAAAAAATTGAATATAGATTTATCTTATTAAAATCTTTATTAGAGAGAATTATGTTTTGAATAAAATAGATAAATCGAAAATCTCCGTACTTCTAACTGCGTTTAATGGCACTTCTTGGTTAACCAAACAAATTATATCTATCATTCATCAACAACAGAAAAACACTGCTATCTATATCAGCATTGACCCATCCACCGACAACACAGAAGCTCTCTGTCACCAACTTGCCAAACAAGAACCAAGAATTACCACTCTACCCAACATCGGGAAATTCGGTGGTGCCGCCCCCAACTTCTTCCGCCTCATCCGCGACGTAGACTTCTCCGACTGTAACTACATCGCCTTCTCCGACCAAGACGACATCTGGCATCCCGACAAACTCTCCAGAGCCGTACAAATGCTCACAGAAAATAACTGTGATGGCTACTCCAGCAATGTCACCGCTTTTTGGTCAGATGGTCGCCAACAACTCATCGACAAAGCACAACCACAAGCTCAATGGGACTACCTATTTGAATCAGCCGGCCCCGGCTGTACCTTTGTAATGACACAAAAATTAGCTCTCGAGGTTCAAGCATTCGTGCGTAGTAATCAAGAAGCAATGGCTTCTGTCTGGCTACACGACTGGTTCACTTATGCTTTCGCTCGCTCTCACGGCCATCAGTGGTATATCGATAAATACCCCTCCATGCTCTACCGCCAACACGATAATAACCAAGTCGGTGTCAACACAGACTACAAAGCTTTCTTGTATCGAATGCGTTTTGTCCTAAGCGGTAAAGCATTGAATCAATCTTCACTACTCGCCACCTTATGCGGTTTGGAAGACCATCCTTTCGTCAAACGTTGGCACAAACACTCTCGCTTGGGTCTATTATACCTTGCATTTCAAGCAACCCAATGTCGCCGCAAACGCTCAGAACAAATAATGTTTTTCTTTTCATGCGTTTTATTAGCCATCGTAGGGCAAAAAAAGTCATGAACATCACCCTCACTGGTGCAACAGGCTTCGTCGGCTCTGCACTACTCCCTGCTCTCAACCAATACCACCAAACCCGCGCTATCACCCGCGCTGAATTCGGCGACTTCATCCCTACCACCGACTACAGCGCCGCCCTCACACACGCCGATGTCATCATCCACCTAGCCGCCCGTGCCCACGTCCTCAAAGAACAATCCGCTGACCCACTCGCCACCTTCCGCGAAACCAACACCGCCGCCACCCTCAACCTAGCCCAACAAGCCGCCACCGCCGGAGTCCGCCGCTTCATCTACCTCAGCTCCATCAAAGTCAACGGTGAACATACCCAACCGGGGCAACCCTTTACTGCCGACGATCAGGACTACATTCCAACTGACCCCTACGGCATTTCTAAACAAGAAGCTGAGCAAGCCCTACGCAGCCTTGCCACTGGAACCGGTATGGAAGTCGTCATTATCCGCCCGCCACTGGTTTACGGATCCGGCGTCAAAGGTAACTTCCTGAGCATGATGCACTGGCTACATAAAGGCATACCCTTGCCGCTGGGCAGAATCCACAACGCTCGCAGCCTCATCGCTCTGCCCAACCTCATCGACCTCATCACCACATGCATCGACCACCCCGCCGCCGCCAACCAAACCTTCCTCGTCAGTGACGGTGAAGACCTCTCCACCACCGAACTCCTGCAACGCTTAAGCCAAGCGCTGGGCAAACCCGCCCGCCTGCTCCCCGTCCCCCAAAGCCTACTGGAAACCAGTCTGAAACTCATCGGCAAAGGCGACATCGCCCAACGCCTCTGCGGCAACTTACAAGTAGACATCAGCCACACCCGCAACACCCTCGGCTGGACACCCCCCATCAGCGTCGAAGCAGCCCTGCGCCAAACCGCCCAAGCCTACCTGCAAAGCCTAAAACACGCTTGACGGGCCGCATTATCTCAGTCCGACCTGCTGACCCTTCTGAACAAGCAGCCTATTGGAGCAACCGACCATGAGAGAACATTACGACTTCGCCACCATGCAAGGGAAACGTAACCCCTACATCAAGCACCTCAAACAACCCGTTACCATCCGCCTGGATAACGATGCTGTGGACTACTTCAAGGCTATGACCGAAGAAACCGGCATCCCCTACCAAACCCTGATCAACCTCTATTTGCGGGATTGTGTTGCCCAACGCCGCAAACTGGATTTATCGTGGAAAACAGCTAGCACAGAATGACCCGCCTACTCGACACCCTGTTCGCCGCTCGCGTCCACATCATGCACGACACTACCGCCGGCCTTCCTCGTAGCCCCTCTCCATCACCGACCTACTACGTCGTTTAGGCCATACACTGGGCAAACCAGCCCGCTTACTCCAGCTCCACAACAATGGTTAGAAACCGTTCATTCCCTCGCCGAACAAGCCCGTGAGCTAAGCCGCCTCAGTCAAAATTAACGAACGTGGAGTCTCCGCCGCCCGTCAGCGTTGATGAGGCATTACAACAAACCGCGCAAGCTTATTTACAAACCTTAAGAAACCCCTCCTAACCTCCCCTTGTCAGGGTGTCGGAAAAGAAAAATCCTCCCTGTCCCGCTCAGCCGCTCGTTCGCGGCGCTTCGCCCTTTTACAAAGGAGGGAACCCTCCAGATAAATCAGGTGGTTACTGGAGAGTTTCCCCCTTTGAAAAAGGGGGAGCAAGGGGGATTTAAGGCTTTTGCAACACCCTATTGATAAGGGAAGAGCTGGGAATAGGCTTCTTCCAATGGAATACCCCCTCATGACACGCCTACTGGATATTATCTTTGCAGCCCTTGGCTTATTCTTCGGCTCTCCCATCCTTCTGCTACTGTTTATCATCGGCTGGTTTGACACCCGCTCCCCCCTGTTCCGCCAAACACGGGTCGGGCGTAACCAGAAGCCATTCACACTCGTCAAGTTCCGCACCATGAAACCCGGTACGGCCTCTGTCGCTACCCACCTGGCTGATGCCACCGCCATCACCCCATTTGGGCATTTCCTGCGCCGTACCAAGCTGGATGAACTACCGCAACTGTGGAATGTCCTCACAGGCGACATGAGCCTGGTCGGCCCTCGCCCCTGCTTGCCCAGCCAGGAAGAGCTGGTGCAGGAACGCGCCCAGCATGGCGTATTCACTGCCCGCCCTGGAATCACCGGTCTGGCGCAAGTGCAGGGTGTTGACATGTCCAACCCCGCAAAGCTCGCCCGGCTGGATGCCCAAATGCTGCAAACCCTCACACTGGGCGACTACTTTTCCTACATCATCCAAACCGTACTCGGTAAAGGCAGCGGCGATAAAATACGGGTCAACTGACTTGAAAAACACAACCCCCTATGTCAGGCTGGTTGTCGCCTTTGCTGATATTGGCAACCAAAACACATTTGCAGCCTGTCCCCTGCCTTGCTACCCTCAAATCATGGCAAACACAAGCAGTTGATACACATGGCGCAAGCATTATCCAGACATTCCCCTGTTTCACCGGAACAATACCTGCTGGATGAAAATGACAATCCCGGCGGTATCCGGCATGAATACGTCAATGGGCATGTCCATGCCATGGCCGGGGCAAGCCGGGGGCATAACCGGGTTGCCAGCAAACTGGCGCTGCGTCTTGGAACGCACCTGGAAAGCAGCCGTTGTGAAGTCTTCCAGTCAGACATGAAGGTCGGCATCCGGCGCCAGGATGATGTCCGCTTTTACTACCCCGACATTCAGGTGACTTGTGAGGAAGAAAGCAACGCCTATTACAATACTTCGCCCTGCCTGATCATCGAAGTATTGTCGGAAAGCACCGCCCGCAAAGACCGCACCGAAAAGCTGCTCACCTACCAAAGCATTGCCAGCTTGCTGGAATATGTCCTGTGTTCACAGGATACGCCCATCATGGAAATCTATCGCCGCCGCAACCACTGGCAACGTGAACGCTTCGCGGATGGGGAAAACCTGCTGCTGGAGTCCGTTGACCTGACCATCAGCGTGGATGATTTGTACGGCTTTTTACAGCCGTAGGTGGAAATACTCAAGGATCACGGCTTCGAGGTCAGCCATGCGCAAATAACAGCCTGTGTTAAACTGGCTGACATCGGTTTCATTCAGCGGAGACATGAGATGAGTACCGCAACCTACGATCAGGATTTATACACATGGGCGCCGGAACAGGCAGCCTTGTTACGCGCCTGAAAATTCGACCAGATCGATCTGGAGCATATCATTGAGGAAATCGAGGATATGAGCAAATCTGAAAAGCGCGCCTTGCAATCCTTTTTGGAAACTTTGCTCATGCACTTGCTGAAGTGGCAATATCAGCCTGCCTATCAAGACCGTAGGGAGAGCACGCATGAACTGGCAAGCAGTTTGCGATAATCCCGCCCTGCAAAACCTGCCCTACAAAATAGACATTATCTCAAAAATTGAGCTTATTGGTAGATAGGAAAATTTGAAAGATCAATGCAGGAAAGTCAGCCAAACTTATCATGGGCGAATGTTTATAGTCGGTGAAAGTATGGTTGAGTA
>Ga0116152_10002513_pt1 | contig 14923 bp, 7 predicted proteins | sample AD_UKC119_MetaG_FD_89894 | JGI IMG/M metagenome (GOLD analysis project Ga0116152, IMG submission 89894) | Active sludge microbial communities of municipal wastewater-treating anaerobic digesters from Hong Kong - AD_UKC119_MetaG | ecosystem: Engineered > Bioreactor > Anaerobic > Digestate... | reverse complement strand
TTATGTTGTAGAAAAAATGGCAAAAAAATTGAATTGCAGCGTCAAAGCGTTAATCCATCGCACTGACCTGACTGCCATTTTGGATCTGAACAACTTTGTGGATGAGAAAGTAGGAATTCCTACCCTTAATGATATTCTGAATGAATTAGCCAAGCCGGGACGCGATCCGAGGAAAAATGTTAAAGTGTTTGAATTCGACCCCAATGTACATACTATGGATGATCTGGTGGCCGGGATGGAATTGCCGGGAATTGTTACTAACATTACAGCTTTCGGCGCCTTTGTCGACATAGGCGTTCATCAGGACGGTCTTGTTCATATTAGCCAGTTGGCCGATTCTTTTGTCCGTGACCCGAATACAGTGGTGAAACTCAATCAGCATGTCAGGGTGAGGGTTTTGGAAGTTGATGCCCGGCGAAAACGGATACAACTTTCCATGAAAGGGTTTTCTTAGACCTGTTGGTACTTTTGTTATCTTTACTGCGTTATATTTTTTTGTATACTATGCTTATTCAGCTCCTGTAAAACGCTCATTTTGCTTTGTACACGCGCCTGAATCCAGCGTATTCATTTTTTGTAATATAAATTTTTTGAAAATAATGATTAGCGTATGAAAGAAGCGAAGTGGAATGCCTTTCTTTTTGCCGTTCTCCTGTTTTTCTTTTTAGGGCGTACTGTTCAGGCTCAAATAATTCAGGGCGCTGTGATTTTTGGCGGTAATCTCACGCAGGTCGACGGGGATGAAGTGTATGGGTTTAACAGGGTGGGCTTTAATGTAGGTGCCTCTGCAATTATTCCCATCAACGACCATTGGTCGGTCAGTATTGAAGCGCTGTATGCGCAAAAAGGAGCCTATCGTGGCTCACTGTGGAAACCAATCCCTCCCGATACCGTGGATGGATGCTATAGCTATCGTCTTAATTACGCGGAAATTCCTATACTGCTTCATTACAACGATAAAGATGTTATGACTTTTGGTCTCGGATTTTCTTTTGGGCGCCTGGTGAGTTACACCGAATACGATAACCGGATGGATGTTTTTAACTGGGTGGAATACAAAGCTAACCCTGCCATAAATAATATGGAAGCCATTGGCGATATCCGTTTTCGGGTGTATAAAAATTTAAAATTGAATTTTCGTTATTCCTATTCCCTTTTTTCTTTCCGTGATGCCGTATTTCATTGGGAAGATCTGGATCATCCCGAAGAACGACAACAATACCATAATGTTATTTCCTGTCGGTTTATCTATATCATCAATGAAAAGCAGTCGAAGTTTACCCGTAAGGAAAATAAGGTTTTTAATGATATGCAATAATGGAAAAACTGATCGATCAGTATATCCGGGAAAATCAATTGCAACCCCATCCGGAAGGGGGGTATTTCCACAGGCTTCATACCTCTTCGTTCCTGTTTTCCATGGATAAAACACGTAAGGCAGCCAGTTCGGTTCTCTATATGTTACCCCAGGGTGCTTTTTCTGCATTTCACCGCATTGATGCGGAGGAAGTATGGTATCCTGCCGATGGTACCGCCATGCTTCTGGTGTTGCTGTTTCCGGATGGATCGCTTGAAAAAATTGTATTGGGAAAAAATTCTTTTGCCGGCCAACGCCGTGCCTTTTGTGTGCCCCCCGGAACCTGGATAGCCGCACGCCCGCAAGGCACTGGTGCTTTCTCTTCCGTTATTTGTCATGTAACTCCGGCGTTTGTTTATGAGGGTTTTCAACTGGCCACTCCCGAAGGATTGCTTCATCGGTTCCCTCAGCATAAAAATGTTATTCGTGCTTTCACCCGTAACGATAATACCTTCTGATGTATGCAGAAGGTGCCACCAACATATAGATTCGGAGTCCTTTGCCAGCGCTTTATTCTGCCCCGTTGGCAGGCAATGGCCATTGAAGCCCTCCTGAATGATGGCCATTTGCCTGTAGTTGTAGTTGTTGGCGATATTCCCCTGAAAACTACCCTGAAACAGAAAATTAAAAAATATCTTGGGAAAAATGCCTTGTATTATCTTTTTGAACGGTGCGTGATGCACCTTCCTGAAAAAGAATGGATTAATACCGAATCGCTGTTTAAAGAAACTCGTGTTGTCCATGCCAAGGTATATAAAAAAGGGAAATCAAATTATTTCGCCGAAACAACAATTCAACAGATTAAAGCCACAAACCCTGATTTTTTGCTTCGATTTGGTTTTGACATAATACGCGGAGCTATTCTCGAAGCAGCCCCATGGGGGGTGTGGTCTTATCACCATGATGATGAACTTAAATATCGGGGCGGTCCGCCTGCCTTCTGGGAAATTGCACTCGGCGATCCCGTTACAGGGGTGATGTTGCAGCGGTTGACTGACCGTCTTGATGGGGGTATTGTGCTGAAAAAGGGCTATTTTAAAACCATCGACCATAGTTATTCCGGTAACCTGAACCGTGTGCTGAAGGAAGCTGCACATTGGCCGGCACTGGTGTGTAAAGAAGGTCCGGAGCTGGGTCACCTGCCTGCTCCTACGATTGCACCGCTCTTTAAAAAACCAACAAATTTCCGCATGGTGGCTTTTCTTTTGCGAAAAGCTGTCAATCGCATGAAATTTCATTTTCAGGATCTGTTTATGGCTGAAAAATGGCGTATTGCCCTTCTGAAAAACGACCCCACTTCCCCTTTTTCGCTGCCCGGAATTGGGAATTTTTCCTTTTTTCCCCTTCCTTCACCACCCCAAAACCATTTCTATGCCGATCCGTTTATTATCCGTGAATCGGATACTATTCATATTTTATGTGAAGATTATAACTATGCAACGGCAAAAGGAAGCATTGTGTATTTTTGTTATCGTATGGATAGTTTGAAGATTAAAATGAAGACGATTGCGCTGGAATCACGTTCACATCTGGCCTATCCGTTTATGTTTGCTCAGGATGGAACGATTTATTGTATCCCTGAAACTGCAGATTCAGGCAATATTTCGCTATACCGCCTGAATACCACCACCGGAAAACTGCAATTTATCCGGCATCTTGTCCCGGGTTTTGCTGGTGTCGATTCTACGATTATTTTTCATGAACAGCGTTGGTGGATTTTTTCTACTTCCCGGTCTTCTTCCAATGAATCGCTTTATATTTTTTATTCAGATTCACTGGATGGAAATTTTTCAGCCCATCCGGCTAATCCGGTAAAGATTGACATCCGGGGTGCACGACCGGCGGGAAATATTTTTCTTTCAGAAGGATTGCTAATCCGACCGGTGCAGATGAATGCTGGTAAATATGGTGCTTCTATGGCATTATTTGTAATCGATACGCTATCCCCCGATCATTTTGTTGAGCATAAGGTGAGAGATCTGATGCCATTTCCCCATAAAGGGTATTCCAAAGGATTTCATACTTTGTCGGTCGATCATGGGTTTGCGGTGGTTGACGGTAAAACGTATGGGTTTAACCGGCACTATTTTATGCATCATCTTAGCCAAAAAATCCGAACAGAAAAAACAAAGCAATGATAAAGAAGGTACTGGGAACGGCTGGTTCAAGGATTTTAACTTCAGCACTTAGCCTGATACTGGTGTTGTTGTATGGCAGAACCCTTGGTCCGGAAGGCGCAGCAGAAATCGGTCTTGTGGTGCTGGGGATTACGATTGTATTGTTACTTAGCAATTTTGTAACCGGGGGTGCCTTGGTGTACCTTACCCCACGCGAGAAACCGTTCCTTCTTTTTTTGCCGGCTTATGTCTGGGCTTTTTTTTCCGCGGTGGTGCTCTCTTACGGACTCGACAGATTTCATTTACTTCCTCCAGGGATGCTCCACCATGTGTTATTTCTTTCGTTGATTTTTTCCTGGCATACCGCTAACCTCAATATCCTGCTTGGAAAAGAACGGGTGGGTGCATTCAATTCGGCGTCGGTGGTTCAGATTGTAACCCTTTTTACCGCTTTTCTCTTTTTCGTCTATATTCGTGATCAGCTTACGGTAATGTCATACGTCTATTCCCTATATCTGTCGTATGGATTATCTTTTCTTTATAGCCTGATTTTGGTCCTTCCTGAATTAAAATATGCCGATCTATATGACCTGGGCCCAGTTATTCTCCGGATTTTCCGTTATGGTTCTTTTGTGCAGTTTGCCAATACGCTTCAACTATTGAACTACCGGTTAAGTTATTATCTTATTAAAGCTTTTCTGGGTAATGCCCGTTTGGGAGTTTTTCAGGTGGGAAATCAACTCAGCGAAGGCCTGTGGATTGTCGGAAAAAGTATGGCTTTGGTGCAATATTCCCGTATTGCTAACACCTCCGATGCACAGTATGCCAAAGTATTGACCGTTCGCTTTTTAAAACTTACGGTGCTGGTCACGCTTATCCTTCTTTCTGTATTATGGATTTTACCGGAATCATTTTATACCTGGATTCTAACCGATAAATTTGCAGGGATTAAAACAGTGATCTGGTATCTTTCGCCGGGAATTATGGCCATAGCCGGTAATCTGATTCTGAGCCATTTTTTTAGCGGTACTGGCCGACACCATCATAATGCCATCAGTTCAGGAATTGGACTTTTTTTTACTGTACTTTTGGGCTTTTTGCTCATTCCAACGCTGGGAATATCGGGTGCCGCTATTACCGCTTCCGTTTCTTATATGGCCACGTGTACTTACCAGATGATTCAGTTTTTTCGTCTTACTCAGGTCAGCGTTCGTGAACTGGTTATCGTAGCCGAAGATTTTCGGTTTTTTATGCGTGAAATTCGTAATTGGATAAAAAAATCCTAAGTTGCTTCACCTTTGACCTCTGATTATTCTGTCATAAATACCTATTTTTGTGAGATGATGCGATATACGCCGAAACAGGTCATCCTATTATTTGTCTGGATTTTTATTCTGACTTCCTGCACGCATGAAAATCCCGGCTTCCCTTCCTCTCCTCCTGCCTCCGGAGAAGGGTTTCCCGAAAATGTTATTTTTTTTGTGGGCGATGGAATGGGATTGGGTCATATTACTGCAGCTATGACGGTAAACGGGGGGTATTTAAATTGTACCGACCTGCCAGTCGCCGGGTTAGTGACTACTCATGCTGCTGATAGTGCAGTTACCGGCTCGGCGGCTTCAGGAACCGCCATGAGCACCGGTCATAAAGTGAATTATTCAACGCTCGGTGTGGATAAGGAAGGTAATCCGCTGAAAAACCTTTTTGAATATTTTCATTCCTGTGGCATTGTTACCGGAATTGTAACTACTTCCGAACTTGTGGATGCCACTCCCGCAGCATTTTATGCCCATGTTCCCGATAGAAATCTTAAAGAAATGATTGCAATACAGATGGCTTATTCGTCGGTGGAGGTTTTGATTGGCGGTGGATGTCACTGGCTGACAGAACGTAGCGACGGACTGAATCTGATTGATACCATGGTATTGAGAGGATACGATTTTTATTCTGATCTGGATCAGGTCCCATCCGGCCAGGAAGGGCCCCTGCTGGTGGTGCTGGAGTCCTATGATCTTCCTGGGGTTACTGAAGGACGTGGTAACATGCTGCAGACCGCCATGAACACCGCCATATCACGTCTGCACCGGACTGGAAAGCCATTTTTTTTGCTCGTGGAAAACAACCATATTGATCATTATGCCCATGCCAACGAATCAGACCCTATGCTGGCCGAGATCCTTGACCTTGACCAGGCCATTGGACAGGCGCTTAGTTTTTCGTCAGTTCATAAGGAAACTCTGATCGTTGTAGGCGCTGACCATGAAACCGGTGGCTTTTCCATTATTGGCGGTAATATTGGGGAGGGTAGCGTGGTAGGTGATTTTCAGGGCGATAACCATACTGCAACAATGGTGCCTTTTTTTGCCTGTGGCCCAGGTGAAACTCTTTTTTCCGGCGTATACGATAACACAGCGGTTTTTGATAAATTTACACGATTGATGCAGTGTACTGCACATCCGTAAGCATGAAAAATATTGGATTAATACAATGGATTGGGTTGCTGCTGCTATTCTTTTGTAGCCTGTCGGGTACGGTGGCTCAGGTGGTGATCAATGAAGCTTCTTCTGCCAGCCTTTATTCGCTTTTCGACGAAGAAACGGATGCCTCCGACTGGATTGAGCTGTATAATAAAAGTAGCGATACCCTAGCACTGAAAGGGTTTTCGCTCTCTGACAAAAGGAGTGATCCGAAAAGGTGGATTATTCCGGATGTTACTATTTTTCCCGACTCTTTTTTATTGATTTTTGCCTCGGGGAAAAACCGACGTTCTGTTGTTGATCACTGGGAAACGGCCGTATGGTCCGACAGTGCATGGCGTTACCTGAATCCGGATTATGAACCACACCCTGACTGGCGCTGGCCGCATTTCTGTGATACCGCATGGCAGATCGGATATGGTGGTTTTGGTTTTGGGGATGATGATGACCAAACTTTAACTTCCGATTCACTGCGCACAATTTATTTACGAAAATCCTTCTTTGTCACGGATACTTCACAAATTATTCATGCGGTTCTTCATGCCGATTATGACGATGGGTTTGTGTTATACCTGAACGGCCATGAATTGATCCGCGAAAATATTCAGCCCGACGGTAAAACACCGCATTATATGCAGTCTGCCATGTGGGTTAAGGAAGCACAAATGTATCAGGGAGGGCTCCCTGGTGCTTTTGTTATCAACGGCGACGTACTGCATCGCTATCTCCATAATGGCGAAAATCTTTTAGCCATCCAATGCCATAACCGCTGGGATGACGAGGATATGACTCTAAAACCATGGCTTTCTTTTTCGCTCTGCGATACTACCCGACAATTCGGGCCCGTTCCGGAATGGTTTTTTGCTCCGGAATTACCACTGCATTCCAATTTTGGCATAAGTGCTTCGGGCGAGAATATTTATCTCTTTAGTCCATTGGGCCATCTTCTCGATCGGATGGAAGTCCCTTCACTCCAGCCCGATGTCTCTTTCGGACGGCTAGTGGACGGGATGGATTCACTTTCCTATTTTTTCCTCCCTTCTCCGGGTGCAGGAAATCAGACCGAATATGGTGCTGGCCATGCGGTTTCCTCCTCGCTGAAAATTTTCCCTGAAACAGGTTTTTATTCAGATTCAGTGGTTGTTCAGGTATTTCCTGTTGATTCCACCCTGCAAATCCGCTTTACCCTGGATGGAAGTGTCCCCTCAGATACTTCTTCCCTTCTTCCGGAGCATCTGGTACTTACCTCTACTTGCGTCTTCCGCGTAAGGGCTTTTCAGGAATTTGCGGTGCCCTCCCGTGTGGCTACTACCACTTATTTTATTAACGATTCCTCTACTTTCCCGGTTGTATCGGTGGCTTCTGATCCGGAAAATTTCTGGAATCCGGAGTTTGGAATATATGTTCTTGGTAATCAGTACATTAATAGTACTCCCTATTTTGGAGCCAATTTTTGGGACGATACAGAAATCCCGGTTTTTCTTGAACTCTTTGATCCTGAAAAAGGAACCCTGCTTGCCCAGGATTGTGGACTAAAAATTCATGGTGGGTGGACCCGATCATTACCCCAGAAGTCTCTCCGGCTCATGGCCAAAGGGAAATATGGAAGGGATGGGTTTTATTACCCCTTGTTTCCCGATAAACCCAATCTTACCTATAAACGTTTTGTAATGCGAAATGCTGGAAATGATTTTTTTTCCTGTTTTTTTCGTGATGCTTTTGTCCATAAACTGGTTCAATATAAAACGCATGTGGATATTCTTGACTATCAGCCGGCATTGGTATTCCTGAATGGAGAATACTGGGGCATTCATAATCTTCGTGAAAAAATTGATCGTTATTACCTGGCGTCAAATTATGGTTACGACCCTGATCGTGTTGATATTCTGGAAGAACAGGGCGAGGTGATTGACGGAGAAAATCGTGACTTTCTGTCGTTTTTTCGTTTTATCACGCAGCACGACCTTTCGGTTCCGGCTAATTTTGATACGGTTGCCGATGCATTGGATCTGCAATCATTTGTAGATGTGATGGCTATAAATATTTACATGGTGAACACCGACTGGCCACACAACAATATGAAATGGTGGCGTTACAATAATGGTAAATGGCGTTATTTTTTACTTGATCTGGATGTTAGTACTTCTCTTCTAACGAATTGTAATGCCTATGTTAAGCAATTGCAGCGCATTTCGGAGGATACGATTACCGCTAATGCGGTGTTGTTTACTAAACTTTTGGGTCATATTCCCTTTCGTGATGCTTTTATTAATCGTTATGCCGATTTAATGAATTCGGTATTTCTTCCTGCTCCCATGTTGAAGTTAACCGATCAACTGGTGGAATTTTTACGCCCGGAGATGACCCGGCACAAACAGCGGTGGGGAAGCCAGTCGGCTGCAACCTGGGAGAATTATTATGTCAATGGTGTGTTTAAACCCTTTCTGAATAACCGGACACCTTATGCCCGTGATCATATTGTGGAGTTTTTTGGTTTGGAGAAGGAGGTACTGCTGCAATTGAAATCCGCACCTGTCGGGGCAGGAAAGATTCGTATTAACACGCTGTATCCGGATTCATTGCCTTTTCAAGGTGTTTATTTTGATCCTGTCCCTGTTGAATTTGAGGCGTTACCGGCTCCCGGGTATACCTTTTCACATTGGCACAATGGCGATTCCTCATTACTCTTTTCCTCCCGGACAGCGGCGGCTGCTTTTTCGGACGATGACACACTGGTTGCAGTTTTTACCGGTGCTCCGGATACTGCAAAACTCCTGATTACTGAATTTATGGTTGCCCCTCATCCTGAAGTGCAGTGTGGTGATTGGATTGAACTTTATAATGCTGATTCACAGGTTGTTGATTTGTCTTCTTATCGAATTAAAGCCAATCATTTTTTGACAGAATCCTTGCCGGAGGGAACGCTGCTTTTTCCGGGTGACTTTTTGGTTTTAGCTGCAGACCGCTCCCTGTTTTTTTCTGTTTATTCCGACACGATACCGGTGGTTGAAGTACAAGGATTGAATTTAAAAAGCTGGAAAACAGTGGTTTGTTTGTTGGATCCATATCGTAACACGATCACTTCCGCAAAATATGATACGGCTTTCGGCTGGCCTGCGGGTATCCGGTTATCGGGTCGGACACTGGATTTGCATAGTGTTGATTCGGATCCCTATCTTCCGGAATCCTGGGATCCGGGGTGCCTTGGAGGAAGCCCCGGGCGGATGGCAGTTCCTTGTAACGATTTTCCTGCGGTCGTTTTTACTGAATATAATCCCAGTGCTTGTCCATGCCACGATTGTGGTGACTGGTTTGAGATTGCCAATTTTGATGCCTTTCCTGCTGATCTTTCAGAATGGCAGTTTCGCGATCAGGATAACGATCATCAGTTTGTTTTTCCCAGAGGTACCCTGCTTTTACCCGGAGAATATGCTGTTATCGTGCGTGACCCGGTTAAATTTTCATCCATCTACCCGGAAGTGAAGTACCTGGGACCCTTTGATTTTGGTCTTGGCGAATGCGACAGTCTTATATTATCTAACCGTTATCATTCGGTCATTAGTGCACTGGGGTATTCGGATACCTTGCCTTGGCCGGATGCGGTTATTGGCACCGGACGAACTGCCGAACTGATCTCCCCTGATTCGGCAAGCAATCATCCTGCAGCATGGATCAACGGATGTTTTGGCGGAACCCCGGGAAAAGGTCGGGAAACCTGTAGAGATAATCCGGAAGTCATCATTACGGAGATCCAGTATCACCCCCATGAAAAATATGATGGGGGAACCTATTTTGAACTCTATAATCACGATACAGTTCCTGTAGAACTTGGCGGCTGGACTTTGCTCAACCGCGACAGCCTCACTACACTAACGCTGCCGGAGAATTTTGTTTTGGACACTTCTTCGTATCTTATCTTTGCACAAAATCCTTTCCGTTTTCGTGGTGTCTTTCCTCAGGCGTCTGTATTTCCCACTTCAACCGGACAGGTGTTCGGCCTTCATCCGGATGCGTTTGGTTTTCAGGATCCTTTCGGGATTACCCGGATCTGGATCTCCTTTGATATATCTGCGCCATGGCCTGAAGTGGGGGATACTACCGGGCGCGCCATAGAGCTATCCGATAAGGATGTGAATTTTACTATGCCGCTGAATTGGTTTGCTGGCTGTAAGGAAGGTTCTCCGGGTGGCCCTTATCATCCTTGCGATACCACGGGGATGGATGCGTATGAAGGCCCATGGCTCGTGTATCCGAATCCCTTTTCTTCAGGTTTTTATTTACGTTGTTGTGAAAATATGAAATATCCTGATTATGTCAATCTTATGGATTATAGTGGCAGGATTGTACGCTCAATTTTTCATCCCACAGTCTGGCCCTTGTTTATTGAAACAGATAACCTGCCCCCTGGTATTTATTTGCTTCATATTACGGGGGATCGTGTACTGAAAATCGTAAAAATATCCCGTTAATCGCCCGAATGGGGCAATTGAATAAATGCAATGATTTGTTTCTCCTGCATAGCGGCATTCTGGATAAGTAATCACTTCCCGCGTGCCTTCATCTCGTGTTTTTAGGCTCACTGCCGCCTGTGGGAAATCTATTCAGTCCCGAATCCGTTCTCGATGCCTTTCTTAACGGCAGGAATTCCAGTTGTCATCCATACCGGAGCAGGTTTGTTTTTAAGAAAATGGTCAAAATATTGCATCATGCGCCGGTCTAAATCCATGCGGTCGGGCCATCGGGTGAGGTTATGGGGTGCCCCATTGTAAACGAGCATCCATACGGGTTTTTGCAACCTGCGCAGCGCACTGAAATATTCGATGCCCTGATACCACGGTACCGCCCCATCGTTGTCGTTGTGCATGATGAGCAGCGGTGTATTAACGCGATCGGCGAAAAATACCGGGGAGTTCTCGATGTATAACTCCGGAGCTTCCCATAAAGGTTGTCCAATACGGCTTTGTGATTTTTCATACTGAAATGCTCTGCTCATACCCGATTCCCAGCGGATACCTCCATAGGCGCTGGTCATATTGCTTACCGGAGCACCGGCCATTGCTGCAGCATACAGGTTGGTCCGTGTTATCAGATGGGCAATTTGATAACCGCCCCAACTTTGTCCCTGTAAACCAATTCTTTCTTTGTCGATAAATGTATACCGATCACACATTGCCAGGGTTCCTGAAACTACTGCATCAAAGCAGTCGTTACCGGGGTGCCCGGTGCCGTATGTGATATCGGGGATAAATACTACATATCCATTGCTGGTACAAAACGAAGGATTAATCGTTGACCGGCTGGGGGAGGGAATACGGTGCCGGTGGAGATTATTGGCATTTCGTTCATAGAAATAGACGAGCATGGGATATTTTTTCTCCGGGTTGAGGTTTTCCGGCGTATAGAGTACCCCTTCGAGTGGTTTTCCCTTCGCCGAAGTCCATGACACAAGTGCTGCATTTCCCCATAAATAATCTTCTTGTTGTGGATTAGCATGAGATATACGTTCTTTTTTTCTAAAGTTAAGATTGCTTGTCCATAGGTCTGGAAATTCAGTAAAACCTTCCCTTGTCCATATTATTTTTTCGCTATTTTTTGCTTTTTTAACATAACCAAACCAGGCTTCTTCTGTAATTAGTTCCACAGGAGTATTTGTTTCATTGAGATAGTAATAACCTGATCTTTTATCTTTTGTGTTAAAACTGCGCAACAGAAGTGATTTTTGATCCAAGGCAAGATACTTTTCTTCCTGTCGCAAGTTAACCGGTGTGAAACGAATCCCATTTTCTCTGCCAAAACTTTTTGTCAGATTTCTGGCTGGTGTTTTTCCTGTAGGATCGAATAACCATACATCATAATAATCTGAAATCAAAACCCCGGTATCTTCTTCGAGCCATCCCGCTACGCTGTAGGGATTAGGGTTATCAGGCATATCGTGTTCTTCATTATAGAAGTTTACCTGCATGTTCCGTGTCAGGTTAACAAAAGTTTCGGTGCCCAAACAATAGCTGTTCCATGAACTGTCATTTTCGTTCCAGAACAGGATATACTTTTCTCCGGGCGAAAGAGAAACATGGCCTGATTGCTTTTTCAGGATTAAGGTTCGCTGGTTGTTAAGGGTATTAATCGCGTATATATCACGGTAATTGCCATCCCACGACATCAGTGGCTGGTAGGGTAGTGAACTGCTTCCAAGTAGGAACTGACCTTGATTTTTTCTCGAAGCCTGAATTTCCGGAACCACACTATCGGCGAGTTGAATAAGGCGTGGGTTGGCGGGGCTGATCACTGCCAGATATCCTCTTTTTTTCTCTTTATCCACATTTTTTAGCTGCATGGTTTGAAGCAATGGGTCTTTATAATTCCAAAGATCCAGACTACATTTCTCTTCCTCTAACAAAGTGTCTTTCGGCAGTTTTTTAGGAATAGGGGCTGTGTATAAGAATAGCTTATCTGCCGTTTCGTTGAAGAAAGGTTGCTGATTGGGATTGAAGTGCCAGTCTTTTTTCATACCCGGAGAGGCTGTGTCATACCTGGTGATGGTTGTCTTTCCTTCTAACGAAATTGTATAAAGGCTGTAAATTTTTTTATTTGTAGTATCCTGGGTGTAAAGGAAGGAACAATATTCTCCTTTATCGCTGATTAATAAATTTATAATCTTTCCTGATTGCGAAAAAATCGTGTCTGAAAAGTGTTTTTCCGGAATAATTCTTATAATGTAGCTAATGGCCAGCGAATCTTCGGTATAGCCTGCGACTACTACTGATTTGCCATAGGTATCCATGGCGTAATCTGAAATACGGTCGAAGGTCAGGGTGTCGCTTTTTTCAGGACTGAAAACCATAAATTTCGTACAGGGATCTTCCTCTTCTTTTTTATTCGGTTTTTTCCCTTTTTCCCCCCCCCTGTATTTTAGGGTGTCGGTTTTCGTAGTATCAGTTACTGTAGGAATATCTTCCAGATGCAGGGCAATCCAATGGCCTCCTTTATCCGGACAATAATAGCTTTTTAAATGGGCTATATAACTGATATTGTTATTTTTAAGAGAAAGAATGGCCAATGTGTCATGGGGCATTTCCTCTTTTTTGTGCTTCGCTCTTTTTAACTCCCTGATGGTATCCATCCCCGGCTTAATACGGATGAATGCATACGATTCATTGAAGTTAATGTCCAAGGTATTACCCCGGTGAATCGTTACTGATTTTTCTGTCTTTGTAGGGTATATAAAAAAGGTGGGGTCTTGGTGCAAAGGATTCATCCTGAAGGTAATAAAATCCCCTGAAGGGCTTATCTCTCTGTCTTGTAAGGCGTTCCAGGAGGAATACACCGCTTGGGAAAGCGGCTTTTTCTGCGCCAGGCAAAGAAGGGATAAAAGAGAACCTAAAAGTGAAAAGAGAATTGTTTTCTTCATTATTATTGCATTTTTCACAAATATCATAAAATATTTCTAACAGGGAAATTTTTTTTTAACTATTGCCGTATATTGTTCATTAATCTCTTAATCTCAAGACAATTCTTTTTCCTGTATTTGTTTATAAGTATTATGTTATTAAGTGTAATATTTTTATGATTGATGATATAAATAATTAATATATTATTGTTTTATTTATAATATCATATATCTAATATTAATTAAACTGTTTATTATATTTATATAAATAAATGATGTAAGATAAATTAAGAACATTAAATATGAATATAAGATTGTTAATTTTATTAAATAATAAAATATTATAAAAAGAAATTTATTTTATAAAATAAAAGTAAAGTATTTATATATCATATATATATAATGTTGTGTAAGAATAATATAATTAATTATTTTGATAATCTTGTAATATTGGTTATTATGCCTTAATGGCCGATGGTTTCATATCCTACTATTATCGCACAGTTGTATGGCTTATTTTTTTTTAATAGGTATTACTTGTTTCCTATTTGATTTTGCCTGATTTTTTCAAAAAAAGATTATCTCACTTTTTGATGCTCTAAGAGTCTAATTTTTAAAGCATTGAGAAAGCCATTTTAAAGATTTGGAATTGAATTTTTTTTTTCTACTTTTAGGGTACGAAATTTGAATTTCCCTCCGAGTGTGAATATGTAAGTAATGGATGTGAAAGTTTTATAGGTTTTCTTGAAACAAAACCGGATAAAACAAGGTAAAACAATAAACTGAAATACAAAACAGTATTGAACTGTTTTGTATCAGGGAAACGATAGGTAATTCAATGGGATTCGCACTTCGGAAAGGTGTTGTCATATTATTTGTTATGCTGGTTTCTAACTCTAGTATAGCAAAGATTTTTCATGACTTAGAAAATCCTGGTTCTAATGGCTCTTCTCTTTATCTTTCCCCTGATCTAACTATCGAATTATTATCTTCAGAAACACAAATTCCTATTGGGGAGGTTTTTATTTATACGCTTGAGGTTACAAATAACGGTACTGGTACCGCTGAAAATGTGTTTGTCAGTGATACGCTCCCTGAAGGTATTACTTTTTTATCTGCCAGTAATGGCGGAGTGGTGAATGCCAATGGGGTGGTAATCTGGCCACTTGTACCTTCACTCGCATCTGGTGAAAGTTTTGTTCGCACGCTTACCATGGTGGCAGACTGTGATGCTTTGGGTTTTTCTACCAATAGCGCTGGTGTTACCAATACGTTTCCGGATCTTAACCCAATGGATAACAGGGATTCATATACAATTGAATTTTTGGATGAGACCAATCCGACCCTTACCTGTCCTGCGGATATCACGGTCAGCAACGACGCGGGAAACTGTAGCGCGGTCGTGTCATACAGCACCCCCACAGGCAGCGACAACTGTGTGGGCAGCAGCACCTTGCAGACCGGCGGATTACCCAGTGGGAGCGCTTTCCCGATAGGAACCACCACCAACACCTTCGAAGTCACCGATGCCAGTGGCAACACGACAACCTGTTCCTTTACGGTAACGGTAAACGATACTGAGAAC
>Ga0116152_10002509_pt1 | contig 14930 bp, 11 predicted proteins | sample AD_UKC119_MetaG_FD_89894 | JGI IMG/M metagenome (GOLD analysis project Ga0116152, IMG submission 89894) | Active sludge microbial communities of municipal wastewater-treating anaerobic digesters from Hong Kong - AD_UKC119_MetaG | ecosystem: Engineered > Bioreactor > Anaerobic > Digestate... | reverse complement strand
TATGCTAAATCATCAGCCCAAGTATTAAGACATATTGATTATTTTGAAAAAGGTAAAGAAGTATCATGTGATTTTGAAACATTTGTTAGATTATTTGGTAGTCAAAAGAAAATGGCTATTAGTTTTTTTAACTTACATAAGAATAGACCATTTCATACAATAGAAGTTAGATGCCCTAATGGTACAATAAATCCTTTAATATGGGAAAATAATATTAATTTCTTTACAAAACTATTACTTGCTACAACTAATAATAAAAAAGATTGGGATTTAATAAATTATTTATATCAAGAAAGTAAAAATAATTGTAGAGAAGATTATGAATTTAATATTGATAAAGCAACTGACTTAGTTGATTTTGTATTTGATGATGAAATAGATAAAAATGATTTTATGATTCAATATGAGAAAAGAAATGAAAAAGTTCTTAAATTAAAAAGATAGAAACTATCTTTTTTTTGTTATTTAATATATAATTAATATGGTGATAGTATGCAATTAAAAAGATTAGAATTACTTGTAGGCAATAAAATTGATTTAATAAAAAATAAAACTATATTAATTATTGGTATTGGTGGAGTAGGTGGATATGCTTTAGAAGCTCTAGTTAGATCAGGAGTAAATAATATTATTATTGTTGATAATGATATAGTAGATATTACAAATCTAAATAGACAAATCATTTCACTTCACTCTAACATAGGGCAATTGAAGGTTGAAGTAGCTAAAAAAAGAGTTTTAGATATTAACCCAGAATGTAATATTAAAATAGTTAAAGAATATTTAAATAAAGATAATACTAAAGAATTATTTAATGAGAAAATTGATTATATAGTTGATGCATGTGATACTATGGAAGTTAAAAAAGAATTAATAAGAATAGCAAGTACAAAGCATATTAAACTTATTTCTTCAATGGGAACTGGCAATAAAATGGATCCTTCCAAATTAGAAATAATTGAGTTGAGAAAAACAAGTTATGACCCAATTGCTAAAATATTGAGAAAAATGGTAAAAGATGAGAGAATATCTACAAAAGTAATGGTTATTTGTAGCAAAGAAGAACCAATTAAAACTAATAGTAATGTAATAGGATCTAATTCATTTGTTCCAGCAACTGCAGGTCTATTATGTGCAAGTTACATTATTAATGATATAGTAGGTGAAAAATGATTAATGAATTAATAAAAATTGCAAAATCTTTAGATGGAACTGTATTAACTCTTGGTTTTGAAACTGATAGTAAGTTAATTAAAACTATAGAAAATAATAAAAAAATAACTTTTTATTCTTGTTTAACTGATTTAGATAAGAAGAAAAAAGATAAAAAAGAAAAGAAAAAATTTTTTAGTAATAATACAATTGATAAAAAAAAATTATATAAATCATTAAAAAAACAAAAATATGATTATCTATTATGTGATTTTAATTTGATTAAGCCATTTTTTAATAACTTCATTAAAAATTCTAACAAATTAACTAATAAAAAAATATATTTTATTTTAGATAATAAGGTATATGATTATGAAGAAATAGAAAAAAGATATAATAGATATAATGCTTCTAGTATAGCAAAAGGTTCTAATGATTCATATCTAATAGAAATAGATGTAGCAATTATGAAAATGACTTTATTTAAAAGATTTATCTATTCATTTAGAGATACATTCTATAATATTGTAGAATTCATTGCAAGTGTAATTATTTCATAAAGATAGTAATATCTTTTTTTCTTTATATTTATTGTATAAAGTCAATAATTTTGATAAAATAGAAGATAGTTTAGGGTGATAGTATGTATTTGAAAGAAATAAGAGCACATGGTTTTAAATCGTTTGCTGATAAGATTAATATTGAATTAGGAAAAGATATTACAGGTATCGTTGGACCAAATGGATCAGGTAAGAGTAATGTTGTAGATGCCATAAGATGGGTTTTAGGTGAGCAATCAATTAAATCACTTCGCGGTACTGATAACATGACTGATGTAATTTTTTCTGGTTCAAAATCTAGAAGTCCTTTAAATGTATCTTCTGTTACATTAATATTTGATAACAGTGATAAATATTTAAATGTTGCTTTTAATGAAGTTTCAATTAAAAGAACAGTATATCGTGATGGTACAAATGAGTATTCATTAAATGGTGAAAAATGCCGTTTAAAAGATATTACGGAAATTCTTTTAGATACAGGTGTTGCTAAAGAAAGCTTTAACATAATATCACAAGGAAAAATAGAAGAAATCTTATCTACAAAAGCTGTTGATAGAAGAGTTATATTTGAAGAAGCAGCTGGTGTATTAAAATATAAGAAGAGAAAAGAAGAAGCATTAAGAAAGCTTGAAAGAACTCATGATAATATGAATAGAGTAGAAGATATTATTCATGAACTAGAAATACAAGTATTACCTTTAAAAGAGCAAAAAGAAAAGGCATTAGAATATTTAGATGTAAAAGAAGAATTAGAAAAAATAGAAATTGCTTTACTTGCTCAAGATATTAAAACAATGAATGATTCTTATAAAGAAAAGAAGAAAATAATTGAAGAATTGAAATCTTATTTATTAACTTTAACTACTACTAATACTGGTAGTGAGGCTAAAATAAGTGAATTAAAAAATAAGTTAGATAGTTTTAATAATAAGATTAATTTAAAACAAAAAGAGTTATTAGATATTACTACTAAAGTAGAAAAAATTAATAGTCGTAAAAATATAATTTTAGAAAGACAAAAATATAATGTGGATGATTCTAAAATTCATACTAGTTTAGTAGATGCTAAAGAAAAAATTTTAAAATTAGAAAATGATATAGAATCAATAAAAAATAATATTTTATTAAAGCAAAGTGAAATGAAGCAAATTGAACTAAAATTTGTTGAATTAAATAATGAATTAAGCGAATTAAAAAATAAAAGAATAGGTTTAGATAACTCATTAAATAATTTATATCGTCGTGAAAATAATATAAAGAGTAAAATTGAGAGTTTAAAAGATCAAATAGATAATAATTCATTATTACCAATGCCAGTTAAATCTATTTTAGATAATCCTAAAATAGAGGGTATTCATAATGTAATAGGTTCATTAATAGAAGTAGATGAAAGTTATTCTAATGCTATTGCTATTACACTTGGAATGTCTGCCTCTAATATTGTAGTAGATTCTGAAATGGTTGCTAAAGAATGTATAAATTATTTAAAAAACAATAATTTAGGTAGAGCTACTTTCTTTCCATTAAATATTATAAAACCAAAGGCAATAGATCCAGATACTTTAAATATAGTAAAAGGAATTAATGGATTTATAGATGTAGCAAGTTCATTGGTAAAGTATGATAAAAAGTATTATGGTATTATTTTAAATCAATTAGGTAATGTTATAGTTGCTAACAATATTGATAATGCTAATATTATTAGTAAAAGAATCAATTACAAATATCGTGTTGTTACATTAGATGGAGAAATGCTTCATGTAGGTGGATCTCTAACAGGTGGAACACTTAAGAATAATCGTAATGTCATTACTCTTAAGTATGAACTTGATAATTTAATTAATGAACATAAAGAGATCATTAAAGAAATAAAAGATATTGAAGATAGTATTAATATAATAGATGCATCATTAAATAATACTGAAAATAAATTATATATAGTTAACAAAGATAAAATCAATGTTAATGAAGAAATTAATAGTAAAAATGGTCTATTAGAAGTTCAAACTAATTTATTGGAAGAATCTAAAAATGAGTCATTAAGTTTAAATAATATGTTAAATAACACTTTATCAAAAGAGGAAGATGAAGTTTTAGAAGAGTATTATGCTGTATCAAAAGAAAAAGATTTAATTAATAATGAATTATTATCTTTAATTGATAATAGAGATTCATTAAAAGATAAATTAGAAGAGTGTGAGCATTCTTTGAAATTAGAGAATACCACATATAATTCTAAATCTAAAGAGTTAAATAATTATGAAATAGAAGTTAATCGCCTTGATGTAAAATTAGATAATATGCTTAACATATTAAGAGAAACTTATAATATAACTTATGAAAAAGCATATAATGATTATAAGTTGGAAATAGATATTGATGTTGCCAGAAATAAAGTTAATACTCTTCGTAGAAAATTGAAAGATATTGGTATGGTTAATATTAATGCTATTGAAGAATATGATAAAGTAAGTGAAAGATATGAATTCTTAATTAATCAAAGAGAAGATTTAGTTAATGCAGAAAATACACTTATGGAAATAATCAAAGATTTAGATGAAGTAATGAAGGATGATTTCATTAAAACATTTAAAGTAATTCAAAGTAATTTTACTGATACTTTTAAAGAATTATTTGGTGGAGGAACAGCTTCATTAAAATTAACTGATCCAGATAATATTTTAGAAACAGGAGTGGATATAATAGCTGAGCCTCCTGGTAAGAAGTTATTAAGTATTTCTTTATTATCAGGTGGTGAAAAAACATTTACTGCAATTAGCTTGTTATTTGCTATATTAAAGAGCAGACCAGTTCCATTCTGTATATTGGATGAAGTTGAAGCAGCTCTTGATGAAGTAAATGTAGATTCGTTTGGTAAATACTTAAAAAAATTAGCTGAAAAAACACAATTTATTGTAATTACGCATAAGAAAAAAACTATGGAATATGTAAATAGTTTATATGGAATTACAATGCAAGAATCAGGAGTTTCTAAATTAGTAAGTGTTAAATTAGAAGATATAAAATAAATGTAAATAGAGTACTACTTTTATAAAAAAAAGTTAAAAAATGTTGTAAAAATTATTGCAATAAGACCGCCCGTGTGATATATTATAAGAGCAGTACTTGATATGGACCCTTAGCTCAGTTGGTTAGAGCATCCGGCTCATAACCGGGCGGTCGTAGGTTCGAGTCCTACAGGGTCCACCATTTAGTGTTGCGAGTGTGGCGAAATTGGCAGACGCGCTAGACTTAGGATCTAGTGTCTTACGACATGGGGGTTCAAGTCCCTTCACTCGCACCAAACTGTAAAGAAGAGTTAGCATATGCTAACTTTTTTTATGTGGACCCTACAAAAATAATTTTGCGACCGCCCGGTTTACTTTTTAATTAGAAAGAATAATATTAGATATAATATGATTTAATAAAATACTATTTAATAGAATATTATTTTATAAAAATATTTGAAAAATATATTTATAAAAAGGAAATTATCATTCAACCTTGTATTATATTAATAGGTGATAAAATGAATGATAATGAAAAAAATTTACTTAATTTATTTATTTATTTAACTGATAGTGGTTGGATCAAAGGAATTACTAATAATGATAATAATGTTGGAATTACATTTGAAAATGAAATAGGTAAAAAAGCCGATAGCCTTTTTTTACCTGATTATAAAGGAATTGAAATTAAATGTAGTCAAAGATATAGTGGTTATCCATTTTCTTTATTTTCTTTAGCATTTGATGGGCCTAATTTATATGAAATGAATAGAATAGTTACAATGTATGGAAGAGAAGATAGAATTTATAAGAATAGATATATATTAATGGGAAATCTAAAATGTGACACTAAAGTATTAATAAATAATAATTTTTTTGAACTGAAAATAGATGATGATAAAAAAATATTATATATCAATATATATGATGAAAATTTTAATCTTTTAGAAGAAAGACCATATATAGATTTTTCTACAATAAAAGATAGATTAGAAATAAAATTAAATCAATTAGCAATCGTATGGGCCAGTAAAAGAAAAGTTAGTAATGATGTATATTTCAGATATTATAAAATAGAAATTTTAAGATTAAAAAGTTTTGAAAGATTTATTGAATTAATAAAAGAAAATAAATTATCTATTAGTATAGAAGGTAGAGTATCAAGAAGTGGTGAAGAGGAAGGTCGTCAAAGAAACAAAAATATTGTATTTAGATTGCCTAAAGAAAATGTAGAATACTTATTTGATAAAATATATTGTTATGACCATGATAAAAACAAATATCAATAAATATATATTTTGTAGTATAATTAATATGTATTTATATTGCCCCATAGCCAAGCGGTAAGGTAGTGGACTCTGACTCCATTATGCGTTGGTTCGAATCCAACTGGGGTAACCGCCGATTTAGTTTAATGGTAAAACAAATCCCTCGTAATGATTAGATGCAAGTTCGATTCTTGCATTCGGCACCATTGACGAATCTGTTCGAACTATTCGAACTTTTGATACATTGAATCAATCAGAAATGATTGGTTCTTTTTTTGAGCCAATCTTAGGAAAGGTTGGTGTTTATGATAAACATAATAAAACAAGAAATAGAGATAGAAGAATCTCTAAAACAAAGGTTATTAATAATATGTGATTTTTGCAATACTACTCCAACAATTATCAATGGTAGTATTAGAAAGATTGAAAAAACAAATATTTCATATATTGAACCACATAGAGTAATTATTAAAAATATATTATTTCTTGTTTTTGATTATTCAAGTGAAATCTATATAAATAATTTAAGTGAGAAGATAAAAATATCTGAATTAGAGAACTACATAAAAAGCATGAACTAATAACTTGCCCTATATAGGGTATTGACTTTTATAAATTATAAGTTTAAGATATAAAATCAATAAGAGACATGCAGTATCGTCTATTATTTAATGGAGGGATACTATGCAAAAATATTGGAATTTATCTAAACAATTAAATAATAAATTTAAGAGGAATCAAAGGTATTAGTTTGACTAAGTGCTTTTGACTCCTCTTTTTTAGTAGAAAGAGAGTGATTTATATGTATGAAGATAAGAAAATAGCGGGTATTTATATTAGAGTAAGTACCGAAGATCAAGCAAGAGAAGGATTTAGTTTACCAGAACAAGAAAAACGATTAAGAGCAATGTGTGAGTATAAAGGTTATAGTGTTTATAAAGTTTATGAAGACGCTGGAATAAGTGCTAAAACGGGTAATAAGAGGCCTGCATTTGATGAACTATTACAAGATATAAAAGATAAGAAAATAAATACAATAGTAGTATTAAAATTAGATAGATTAACTCGTTCAGTATTGGACTGGGAAAAGATACTTAAATTTTTAGAAGAAAATGATGCTTATTTAGATTGTGCTAACGACGATATAAATACTACTAATGCCAATGGTAAAATGATTTCAAGAATACTTACTTCAGTTAGTCAACAAGAAATAGAAAGAACAAGTGAAAGAACTAAAATAGGACTTGCTGGGGCCATTAAAGTTGGACATATTCCACATCATGCACCACTAGGATATAAGCATGAAGATAAAAGATTAGTAATAGATTATTCAAGTAAAGATGTAGTAATTAGAATATTTACAATGTATCATGATGGATTATCATATAAGAAGATAAGTAATATTTTAAACGAAGAAAAAGTATTAGGTAAAACTAATTGGAGAGATTCAACTATATTAAATATATTAGAAAATCCCATTTATAAAGGAGACTTCCAACATGGAAAAAAGACTAAACATCCAACTTATTATGAGAATGTTGTTGAACCTTTAGTTACTAAAGAATACTGGGAAGAATGTCAAGTTCAACAAAAGAAAAATTCTAGAAGTTATCAAAGAACTTTAAATTATTTATTCTTACAAAAATTAAAGTGTCCTAAATGCTCTAGAATACTAGGTGGTAAAGCTACTACTAAAAAGAATGGTAATTCATATTACTATTATTATTGTAATGATTGTAAGATAAATATTAAAGAAAAAGCAATAGAAAAACATGTAGATGAATTTATGGATTCCATTGTAGAATATGATTCAATAGTTAATCAATATTTCTTACCAATGATAAAGCAAAAGATAGAAAACCCAAAAGAAGAAATAGAAAAAGAATTAAAGTCTCAAAAAGATAAATTTAATAGAATTAGAGAAGCATATATCAATCAAGTATTCACTTTAGATGAGTATAATAATGAACGAAAGAAATTAGAAGATATAATAGAAAATTTAGAAACTAAATTAAAAGATACAGAGGTATGTGAACAATTAAAATTTACTCCTAATGATATTTTAGTTAAAAGAGATATAGACTTTATTAATTCTATCAAGTATCCAGATAAATATAAAAATAATATTAAATTTTGGAATGAATATACAAGAGAAGAAAAAGCAAATTTAATAATGAAATATGTTGATGAAATAGAACTAAATGATAAATATAGTAAAACCCCAGAAGTTGATTTTATTAAGTTTAGAGAAAGTATAGCAAACTCTAGTAATGAACTATATTTTAAAGGTTATTATGATAGATATATTCCATCTATATTCGGTAATGTATTAGGTCAAATAAGATTTAGTGAATACTTACCAGAAAAAGAAATGACTGAACAAATAATGAGATTAAGACAATTCTATGATGTTGATTATTATGAAGCAACTTATAATGTTAAAAATCAAGTATTTCATTTTGACTATACTGAAGATAATGAAGTTATCGTAAGAGTGTTTCCATTAGAGGATTATAGAAATATAGATCCTGATATGAAACTTGAACATTATAAAATGGGTGTTATTTATATAAAAGAAGATGACGGAACATTGTTAGAAAATAAGGATGATGTATTTAAATTTATACCAGCAGAATGTGATGGTAATGTTGTATATAGTAAGGAACCAATCTTTGTAGAATCAAAACCGGTACCTTACTATATATAAGATGAAGAATTAAGTGATTCTTCATCATAAATAAACGAACACGTTTTGTTGCTTTAGCAATGAAAGTGGGAAAAGTTTATTTATAGGTTAACGAGGTACGTTATGAAAATATAAGCATATTTTTGTAAATAGCGATAGTTAATAAGGATTCTAAGGAATTATTCCTTAGCCCCGTATTTTGGTTCTGCCGAAATACCTAGGGGGTTAAACATTTTGGATGAGTCCTAAAATGGATTAAAAGGATGGTGATTTATATGAGTGAACTTGCTTATTCATTGCATCTTGGAAGTGATAAAAATAAGCAAAAAGTATCAAGAAAACAAGCAAAAGAAACTGCTAGTGGAACCACTTCTAAAAGTAATAATGCTATACAAAATGCAAGACAACTATCAAGAGTAGATAAACATAATTATAGAAAATATGATAATGATCAAGATGATATTCAAATTATAAGAGGTACTACTTCTTTATATGAGGATGTTAAAGAACTATATTTAAAAGAGTTTGAAGCAGCAAAAAATAAATATAATGAAACACAAAGAGAGACAAGAAAAATCAATGATTATTTCTCACATATATCTGATAATGCAAAAAATGATTTGGCTTGTGAAATTATAATTGAACTTGGTGATAAGAAATATTGGGATACCAAAAATAAAGAGTTTAAAAAGAGAATGACTAATGTATATTCAAAACAAGTAGATGATTTAGAACTAATGGTACCTAATTTTAAAATTTGTTCTGCAATAATTCATTATGATGAAACTTCACCACATATGCATATAGTCGGTGTACCAATTAAAATAAAATCAAAATATGGAATGGAAAAACAAGTTGGAAAAAGTGATGTATTTACTAAAGAATCTTTAACTAAATTACAAGATAAAATGAGGATACTTTGTATTGAATCATTTAATAAAGAATATAATTTAGATACTTCTTTAAAACCTAAAATGAAAGGTAGAAACATTGATATTAATGTTAAAAATATGGATAATTATTCATTAATGAAAGAGCAGTTAAATAGAAATCAAGAAAAATTAGAAAAAGCAAATAAAGAATCTTTAGAATTAAAAAAATCATCTGATGATATTAAAGATGTTATATCTAAATTGAAACCTACAATAACTAATAAAGAAAATTTTGTATTAAAGAAAGAAGATAAAGATAAATTATTAGACTATATTGATAGAGTTGATAATACTAATAATGAATATCAAAATATACAAGAGTTATCTATTACTTTAAAAGATGTTGATAAAGAACTTAAAGATAATAAAAAACAAATTAAAGCTCTTACTGAAAATAATAATGCTTTAGAACTTAGAAATCAAAACCTTAATAATAAAATAATGGAAAAAGATAAAAAAATAGATACACTAGAAGAAGAAAATATATCTCTTAAATCGATAGTTTATAATTTTAAAGAAAAATTTAAAAAACTTGTTAAATTCTTAACAAAGAAAATGTTTGATAGAGATGACCGTGAAATATATTATGATATTTCAAAAGACTTATATAGTCATGGAATAATTGAAGATGAAAATATGAATGAAATATATGATGACTATAAATATTCTAAAGATAGAGAATCCATAAATAAAAATGATGATTTTGAGTTATAGATAAAAAAATACTCAAATTATGTGTTAGAATGTTTATAGAGAGAAAACTTAGAAAGGATTGATAAAATGAAACAAAATTCAGTAAAAACTGAAATTGATGTAATTGATAATAAAGTTGGAATAATGAGAGTTAATGAAGTAGACTATATTTCATTAACTGATTTAGCAAAGTATTCTAATCCAGAAGACCCATCTGGTGTGATTAGAAACTGGATGTCTAATAAAAATTCCTTTGATTATTATGGATTGTGGGAGCAAATAAATAATGAAAATTTTAATTCCGTGGAATTTCACATAATTAAAACAGAAGAAGCTCCGTATAATAGATTTACTATGACACCAAAAAGATGGAAAGATAAATTTAATGCAATAGGAATTATTCCTAGTTCAGGAAAATATAGTATTGGAACATATGCACATCCTGACATAGCATTTGAATTTGCAAGTTGGTTAAGTCCAGAATTTAAATTATATTTAATAAAGGAATTTGAAAGATTAAAGAAGAATGAAGCATATCAAGAAAAGATAGAATGGCATGCCAACAGAATACTATCAAAAGTAAATTATGTGGTTCATACAGATGCTATTAAAAATTTTATTGTTCCTACATTAACAGAAGAACAAAAGAAATTTGTTTATTCTGAGGAAGCAGATGTATTAAATGTTGCTTTATTTGGTATAACTGCTAAAGAATGGAGAACTAATAACCCAGAACTTGCTAAAAATGGAAATATAAGAGATTATACAGATTTATTACATTTAGTTATATTAAACAATTTAGAAAATACTAATGCCGAGTTGATAAGAATGAATATCAAACAATCAGATAGATTAGTAAAACTAAATGAATCTGCAAGACTTCAAATGAAATCATTAAAGAATAATAAAAATATAAAAGAATTGGAAGTATTACAAAAACAAGTAAATGATAAGCTATTAATTGAAAATAAATAATATCAGAATGCAATGAATTTAGTTTATTAAATGATAATTAATTTTGCAAAAATCAATTATTTATGATAAAATATAAGTATAAGGAGAAGGATAAATATGAATAGTAATGAATTATATCAAAAATATTTAGAGGCGGAAAAAGAAAGATTTGAATTGGAAAATAAAATAGAATCTTATGTTGAAAAATGGAAGAATGGAGAAACAGTACTTAGTAATCAAACAATTCAACAAGCAATGGAAAAAGGATATGAAAGATTAGAGGAACTAAAAAGAACTGAAGCACAGCTACATAATGAATATATACAACAAGAACAAAAGGAAGAAGCAAAAAGAGGAGCTGATATTAGTTTACAACATAATCTAGGAATTCGTCCTGACAATATGAATATAGTTGGTGGTGTTTTGTCATCAAATGCAAGTGAATCACATTTAATTGCTGAATCAAAATCGCCAGAACAATTAGAACTAGAAAGACAACAATTATTAGCAAATGTAAAATTAAAAGTGCAAAGTGGTGAAATTTCATTAGCTGATGCATCTAAATTAGTAAATGATGTAAATACATCATATGAGTTTTATTCAAGTGAAGAAAAAAGTGGTGGAATGAGAAGATAAGATTAATAATCTTGTGTTTGATTTTAAATTTAAATTTTATGCTATACTTACAAGGGATTGATTCATAAATCAATCGTTAATGGGAAAAAAGTTGTAGATTACTACGGCATTCGCACCATATTGATAGGAAACTCGAACTTTTCGAGTATGTATAGAAAATACTAACTAAATAATAGTTGGTATTTTTTTGTGTACTAGGAAAGAGGGATAATATGTTACAAATAGAAACTAAAGAAATTAAAATAAGTGAGGAATTAAAAAGAAAAATTGAAATGATAGGGAAATTTACTAATACTAAACCAATGATAAAAAATGGAAATATTAGAAATATAAAAGGAACTAATATTGCATATGTTGAACCTCATCAGATATTTATAAAAAATAATATGTATTTAATATATGATGAATCAGATACTGTATTTATAAATAATCTATATAATTCTATTTATTTAAAAGATTTAGAAAATTATATAAAACAAAATTAAAACCTTGACTTTGATAAGATAAAACTATATTATATAAAACTAACAAGTGGCAAGTACTGCATTTAGTGGAGGTACATTATGAATAAACCATTAAGCGAGTTAAAACAATATAATAATCAAAGAGGAGTCAAGAGTATTTAGTAATACTTTTGTCTCCTCTTTTTTTGATAGAAAGAGGGGATTAAATGATAGAAGAAAATAAAATAGCTGGAATTTATATTAGAGTATCAACTGAAGATCAAGCAAGAGAAGGATTCTCTTTAGGAGAACAGAAAGCTAGATTAGAAGAGTTTTGTAAGTTTAAACGATATGAAATATACAAAGTATATGAAGATGCTGGAATAAGTGCTAAAAACGATAAGAGACCAGCATATCAAGAATTGATGAATGATGTTAAAAGTCATAAGATAAATGTAATAATAGCTTTTAAATTAGATAGATTAACTAGAAGTGTTTATGATATTGAAAAACTAATGAATATAGTTAATGAAGAAAACTGTGATATTGATTGTTTAGCTGATGAATCAAATACAACAACATCAAATGGTAGAATGATAATGAGAATAATGACAAGTGTATCTCAAAACGAAATAGAAAAATGTAGTGAAAGAACTAGACTTGGGCTTGTTGGCGCTATTAAAAATGGACATATCCCTAGTCATACACCACTAGGTTTTAAAAGAGTAAATAAAAAAATAGTAATTGATAATCTTACTAAAGATATAATAATAAAAATATTTGATTTATATTTAGAAGGTAATTCCCACCAAAAAATTGCTAATATTTTAAATAAAGAAAAAATATCAAATAAATATTGGTATGATACTTATATTAGTAAAATACTAGCTAATCCAATATATAAGGGAGACTATGTAATAAAAAAGAATACTAAAAAAGAACATTATTTTGAAAATATTGTAGAACCATTAATTACAAAAGAAAAATGGGAATTATGCCAAAGTCAAAGAAATAGAAATGCTAGGCATTATGAAAGAACAGGAACTTATCTTTTTACTAATAAACTAAAATGTCATAACTGTAATTGTTTTCTAGGTGGCAAAGCAACTACTAAAAAAAGTGGCAAGAAATATTTTTATTATAAATGTGAACATTGTAAAATCAACATTAAAGAAGAAACTATAGAAAATGAATTACTTAAAACAATTAATAGTTTAATTGAATATGATGATCTAGTTAATAATTATTTTACTCCATTTGTAAGATCAAAATTTGAAATAGATAAAAATGATTATAAAAAAGATTTAAAAGATTTAGATAAAGAACAAGATAGAATTAAAACAGCTTATATAAAAGGAATAGTAAAAATTAATGAATTTGATAAAGAACTGAAACATATTGTAGTTAAAAGAAATTTAATTAATCAAAAAATAGTAGAACAAAAACAATATGAAAATTTAAACTTCACAGTAGATGATTTAATGATTATTAAAGATAAAAAGACAATAGAAAACTATGTTATGCCAGATAAAATATTAATGAATATATCAAACTATATTATATTATCAAGAACAGATAAACAAAAATTTATATCAAAATATATTGATAATATAGAGATAGAAAAATTAGAAAATAAAATTAATATAATAAATGTTAATTTTAGAGAAGATTTATTTGTTGATTTACTTTACTACCATAAAGAATATAAACTACCCATTGATATTCATATATTTGAAGACAGTAATAATAATTCTATACCAATTCAGGTAAATGGATTTAAAACAAAAGAAGAAGCAACTCTTTATAAAAATAAATTAAAACTATTTTATAATATTAATTATAATGAAGTAGAGATTAATGAAGAACTAGAAGGCAGTTTTAATGCAACTAGTAAAGATGAAAAAATAATAAGATTAATTCCATTAAAAAATGAAGATAAATATAAAGAAAGCAAACTAAAATTTGGAGTAATAAGTGTGAATTTAGCTAATTAAAAAAAGAAAGTCAAAAGACTGTCAAAAATAAATTTGTATATACAAATTAAAACTCTATAAATCATTGATTTATAAGAGTAAAACTTGCTTCTAGCAAGTTGTTGTAATACAGGACTTATCCTGATAAAAAAACAAAAAAAGCTTTGCTTTAAAAGGAGGCACTTCTTGAAAAATTTGAAAGAAATAAAAGATAATAAAATAACTATAAGGTTTTCTAATGAAGAATTAAAAAAAATTAATGAGGTGGCAAAACAAAAAAACGTTAAAACAGCAACTTTAATTAGAAATATAACTTTATCTTCAATTACAAATCAAGAATTATTAAGTGAAAAAGATGAACTTAGAGATTTTATAATTAAGACAATTGAAGAAGCAAGTGACAAGAAACTTGGTAGAATAATATCATTAATATTTAGAGCAACTTCTAAAATAGAAGAAGTATTTGAACAAAATGATTTGTTCTATCAAAATACTAGAGATTTCTATAACTGGGAATATGATAAAAAAGAATATGCAAATAAAAATTATTATCATCCTATATCAGAACTGGCAATGGAATTTATTAAAGAAAGAGATGAAGAAAGGATAAAAAATAGTATGAAAC
>Ga0116152_10002507_pt1 | contig 14933 bp, 10 predicted proteins | sample AD_UKC119_MetaG_FD_89894 | JGI IMG/M metagenome (GOLD analysis project Ga0116152, IMG submission 89894) | Active sludge microbial communities of municipal wastewater-treating anaerobic digesters from Hong Kong - AD_UKC119_MetaG | ecosystem: Engineered > Bioreactor > Anaerobic > Digestate... | reverse complement strand
AGAATCACACTTAGATGCTCGTAGTGTATTTGCGAAAACACTTAAGAAGCAGGTAAACGAAGTAAAACATTTTGAATCTATAGAAGGACCACAATTACAAGGCTGGGTGGTACAAGAGGCTGCGAAGCTTGGCGGTACAATCGCCCCGCGAGATGCACAGCTACTGCTTGATAGAGTCGGCCATAACCAGCAGCTTATTCATAATGAGCTCGTCAAGCTTATTTTAGTAGACACTACAATCAGTACCGATCTTATACGAGAAATGACACACGTTACACCAAGTAGCAGTGTGTTTGCGATGCTAGATGCTATTATGCAGGGGAATGTTGGTGGCGCATCACGAATGTATTATGAGCAGCGGGCTCAAGGCATGGAACCGCAAGCCATTTTGGGTATGATTATATGGCAGCTGCATAGTTTAGCTATTACTGTTGTATCACGTCAGCTGCCCGCAGATGATATCGCCAAAAAAACCAAACTTAACCCGTTTGTTATAAGGAAGAACATGACTATTGCTAAAAAAATTTCTAAGAAACAAATGGTAGCTCTACTAGACGCTGTCATTGCAACAGACACAACCATAAAGACTGGCAAGGCTAAAGCAGACTCTGCCATCCATGCTTTATTCATAGAACTCGCGTCTATTATTAATCCTACGCAATCAGCGGTTAGCTAAAAAAGCATACAACAGAATACTATTTAGAAGAGTTTTTTTTGGATGTTTTCGGTTTTGTAACAGCCGGTTTTTTAGCGGCTGGCTTTTTTGCAGCAGCTTTACGAGCAGGTTTTACTGGAGTTTTAGCTGGTTTTTTGGCAACAGTGGTTTTAGCGGCTGGCTTTTTAGCAGCAGCAGGCTTAACCCCAGCTTTTTTAGCAGCAGCACTGAGCTGGCTTTTTTTGCGGGCAGCTTTATTCTTGTGTATAACATTCTTTTTTGCAGCAGTATCTATAGCGCTAACTGCTTGTGTGTGGGCATCTGTAATTTCTTTAGACTTACCACCAGCAATTGCTTTATGAAACGACTTAACGGTTTCTCTCATTGTTCTTCTTGTTTTGGCATTTCGTACTGTTGCTTTTTGGCTAACGCGCACGCGCTTTTTAGCGGATTTAATAATTGGCATGAAGCTCCTTCTTTACTATTGCTTTATCGTTATAAACTTCAACAGCAAAGTATACTGTAAAATTGGTAAATTTGCAATAATTTGCTTGCATAAGCATAATCGGCGTGATACGCTGGCATTGTAAACTCTAATTAAAAACCAAAAACAATGGACCAAAACGCTAAAGCACAAGCGGTAGAACGTATAAAAGAAGCGCAAAATGTACTTATTACGGTAAGTACTGATCCTTCTATTGACCAACTTTCGGCTGCTATTGGCTTGACGTTACTATTGAATAAACTCGATAAACGAGCCACGGCAGTATTTAGTGGCGAAATACCATCTACATTAGAGTTTCTTAGACCAGAAGACACAATAGAGCAAACAACCGATTCATTGCGTGATTTCATCGTATCGTTAGATAAAGCAAAGGCAGATAAACTACGATATAAAGTAGAAGATGAAGTGGTGCGAATATTCATCACACCATATAAAACCAAACTCACAGAAGAAGATTTAATTTTTAGCCAAGGTGATTTCAATGTTGACGTCGTTTTAGCACTTGGTGTAGACAACAGGGAACACATAGACCAAGCAATTATGGCGCACGGCAGAATACTACATGATGCGACCGTTGTAAGTGTCATGGCAGGCGAAGCAACGAGCGATGTCGGGAGTATAAATTGGCAGGACCCAAATGCGAGTAGTCTGTGCGAAATGTTAATGAGTATTAGTGAATCTCTAAAATCTGGAACCATAGACAATCAAATAGCCACCGCGTTTCTGACAGGTATCGTTGCTATGACAGATAGGTTTAAAAATGAAAAAACGACACCTAAAGTAATGACCATGAGTGCCCAATTAATGGCTGCGGGCGCTAACCAGCAACTTATTGCAGCTGAGTTAACTCCACCAGAACCAGAAGAGCCAGAAGAAGTTCCAGAAGATCAGCTGACGGAACCTTCGGATGATGACGATGAATCCCAGCAAGAAGAAGGTGTGATTACACTACACCATGATGAAGAGCCCACGCAAGAAGAGCCTACCGTTCCAATAGAAGAAGTAGAGGATGATCGGGTGCACATAGATGATGAAGGTGAATTTTCTAATGCAGAACAATTGCGTGAAGTTGTAGAACAAGTGCAACAAAACAAGCATGCTACGAGCACCCACGAAAAACGGATAGAACCATTGCCAGAAAGTGACGCACCAGATAGTATTACGGTTGATGAAGTACTTTCTCCTGATGCTCCGACCACCGAAAACACCGATGCTGTAGAACCACAAACACCAGAAACAACCACAGATAGTCAGCCACCGATTCCGGGCCAAGAGATTCAGCCAAGTACAGACACTTCAGACGATACAGAAATTTCATTGCCTAGCCCCGTAGAACAAGTAGACTACCCCCCAATAACTGGTCAACAAGCTGCTTATTTAGAAAATGCCCCGACGGACGCGAATCAGCAAGATGAATTTGTTATGCAAACAGACGAAGAATTACCAAGTATAGAACCCGCAAAAGAAGGTTCATATTCAAAATTTTTAAAAGATAAACCAACCATTGATAAACCACTGAACGCTACCAACGATACAAATGCAGCAGAAATGGCAGACGATCCGCTCGCGAGCATTCCACAGGCAGGTCCTGTGGCAGAAAACTACGATGATTCGCCACTACTATCTACTCAACACGATGCTGAATCACCGAGAGCTACCGAGGTGCCTACAACAGAAGACACGCGCTTGAGCGACGATGGCGAAACTGGTACCAAGCCAAATATTCCACTTGGTCCAAATGTAAGCCAAGACAATACGTTATCAGAAATTGAAGCTAATGTAGAAAACTTTGAAAACCAGGTAAATGAAGTAGCTGGTGCGTCTGAAGAAGACGCTCGCCAAGCTGTTATGGAGGCTATAAGCCAAGCTGGCCCTTCTGAGTATGAACCACCTCAACAAAACATAGGTGCTCAGTTTGTACCGCTAGATTCAGAAGTGCCGCCAAGTGATGGTGGGCAATCACAGCCCGCTCCAGAGCAAGAGCCAACAGACCCACCACCAAGTGTGCCACCACCCATAATGCCACCACAGTTCCCAATACCTGGTGCTGAAGTATACGAACCAAGCAACGAACCACCACAACCACGCTAACATTTTAATGTACATACTCCCACGGCAGACTTGGGGTACAATAAACAGATGATAGAAGGGTTATTGTTAATTGATAAGCCAGCAGGAATATCCAGTTTTGGGGTTGTTGCGAAAGTTCGCGGTATTGTACGCGCTAAAACAGGAATCAAAAAAATTAAGGTAGGTCACACTGGTACGCTAGACCCAGCGGCGACAGGATTACTGATTCTTGCAGTGGGCTCATATACTAAAAAAGTGCCTCTGCTTATGAAACAAGATAAAACATATTTTGTGACAATGAAACTTGGCCAAACTTCATCTACTGGCGATAAAGAAGGTGAGATTTCTGCAGGGAACGCGTATGTGCCAACACAACAAGAAGTGCATGATGTAATTACGTTTTTTACTGGTAGTATGATGCAAACTCCACCAGTGTTTAGTGCCTTAAAACTGAATGGCCGCCGAGCATACGATTTGGCACGCCAAGGCAAAGAGTTTACGATGCAACCACGCCCAGTTATGGTGCATAGTAGTGAACTTAATTCGTATACATACCCGTTCGTCACCTTTACGACACATGTTGGTAGTGGTACGTACATACGCAGTCTGGTAGAAGATATTGGCAACAAATTAGGCACCGGTGCATACATGAGTGATTTACGGCGAACAAAAATTGGTTCCTACATGCTAGAAGAGGCGGTACCCTTAGGCGAATTGAATACAGAAACGATACAAAGCTACCTACAAATAGACTTGAAATAAAATAGTATATCTGTTAGAATACAACTAACGCCATCAATACTAACTATTTAATCTAGACGAAAGAGGAACACTACTTGATTGCTACAGATAAGAAAACCGATATTATTAAGGCGCACCAGAAGAACAAAACTGACACAGGCTCACCAGAGGTGCAAGTTAGTATTATGACAGCTCGCATAAGCGAAATAACGGAGCACTTAAAGGTCAATAAGCACGATTATATGGCTCGTCGCGGACTCTTGCAATTGGTTGGCAAGCGCAAACGATTACTTAAATACCTTGCTGACACTAACCCTGATGCATATCTAAAATTAGTTAAAAAACTAGGCTTACGAAAATAGTTTGACCACTCGCGTAGCGCAAGACACGTTTCTTGCGACATGCTAGAGGCCTAACCAGTACGTTGGTAACTCTCACTTGTGTAACGATTGAGTGTACCACTAAAAAAACTAGCGATAACCTCTTACATTAAAAAATAATACAAGCATGACACTGCGACGGTGGTGGAGCGGCTATACGAAAGAACATATGTCACGCATAGAGGTTGTTCTTGGTATATCTGACCCTGCTACTTTTGCCTTGACAGCTTAAGAAAGGAATTATACCCATAATGGGAGATATAATTAACCCCTACAATAAACCAATAATAACCGTAGAAAAAGATTTTTTAGGACGTAAACTTAGTTTAGAAGTTAACCGAGTAGGATTTCGGGCAACAGCGAGCGTTATTGTACGCTACGGCGAAACCGTTGTACTTGGTACAGCTATGGTGAGCCCAGAGCGTCTTAGCCATTTTGATTATTTTCCGCTCAGCATTAACTATGAAGAAAAAATGTATGCAGCTGGTAAAGTCAGTGGGAGCCGTTTTATTAAGCGCGAAGGTCGTCCGAGCGATGACGCTATTTTAATAGGCCGTTTAATAGACCGCCCAATTCGCCCACTGTGGCCAAAAGGCTATCGGCACGAAGTGCAAGGTGTCGCAACGATACTAAGCACAGACCCAGAATTTAGACCAGATATGATTGCTATGATTGCCATGAGTGCTGCTTTTAGCCTAACAGGCGCACCGTTTGACGGCCCAGTTGCTGGTTTAAGAGTCACTCAAGTTGATGGTGAATACAAAGCGTTTGTTAAGGGCGACGAGTATGATAAAGGAGTGCTAGATCTAGTTGTAGCCGGTACAAAAAATGGTGTCATGATGGTAGAAGCTGGTGCCAGCGAAGTTTCAGAAGAAACTATTGCCGACGCCATTGAATGGGCTTTCAACGCCATACAACCCGCCATTGAACTACAAGAAGAACTTGTTAAAAAAGTAGGCGTTCGCGAACAAGCATTTGAGCTTGATCTCCCTGATGAAACGATTCAAAAAACCGTTAATACATGGGTAGAGGGTAAATTTGGCCAACAACTACGTGCTCCATATCCAGAGCGCAATGATCTTGTATACGAACTCCGTGCAGCTTTTCATAACGCAATGGAAGACGAGGTTGGTGAAGATGATTACGCAGACCTAAAACGCGAATACGACGATGCATTTACCTTAGCACTACATAAAGATGTCAGAGAAGGCATTATTAAAGACGGCGTGCGCCCAGATGGCAGAGGGTTCGAAGATATCCGTCCTTTAAGTAGCCAAACAGGCTTATTGCCACGAGCACACGGCTCGAGTTTGTTCACCCGCGGTGTTACTCAAGCATTAAACATCGTCACGCTCGCACCGCTTAGCTACGCTCAATTAGTAGACACAATGGAAAAATCAGGCGAACGACGGTACATACACCATTACAATGCACCCGGCTGGACAGTAGGCGAAGTGCAAAGAATAGGCAGCCCTGGTCGCCGCGAAATTGGCCATGGTTACTTAGCAGAACGTGCTTTAACCGCTGTTTTACCAAGCGAAGCTGATTTTCCTTACATGATACGATCGGTGACAGAAATTATGAGTCAAAACGGCTCAACCAGTATGGCTGCAACATGTAGTAGTTGTTTAGCACTTATGGACGCTGGTGTTCCACTTAAGCGACCGGTTAGCGGTATCGCCATGGGTCTTATTATGGACGGAGACACCCCAATCATTTTAAGTGATATTGCTGATGCAGAAGATTTTGCCGGCGATATGGACTTTAAAGTAACGGGTACCAGCGAAGGTATAACCGCTCTACAAATGGATATGAAAGTGCATGGTTTACCGGTGTCTGTTTTACGTAAAGCACTTGCTCAGGGAAAAACTGGCAGGGCACATATATTGCAGCACATGGTTAGTGTCATGCCAGCCCCAAGCAAAGAACTCAGCCCATATGCCCCACGGGTAGAATCTATAAAAATCAACCCAGATAAAATACGTGATGTTATTGGCAAGGGCGGCGAAATGATTAATAGAATTATCGATGAAACCGGCGCAGAAATAGACATCAAAGACGACGGTACGGTATTTATAGCGAGCCCAGATGGCGATAGCATAGCCAAGACAAAAGAGTGGATTGCTCGCCTTACAGAAGAACCAGAAGTAGGCAAGGTCTATAAAGGTACTGTTGCCAAGGTAATGGACTTTGGCGCATTTGTTACTATTTTACCCGGCATAGATGGTATGGTGCATGTCAGTGAAATGGCAGATAAAAGGGTAGAAAACCCGCGCGATATCGTGAATGAAGGCGATGAAGTGATGGTAAAACTTATGGCAATTGACGATCGCGGTCGCTTGAGCCTAAGTATGAAAAAAGCCTAAATAGGGATAAAGCAATAAGCGAGTATGTTTGTACGTGAAAATATAAATAATGTTGTACACAGGACTTTTCGTAGCTTCGTCTACTAATTGCAAAGACCAACATGACTAAGCAAGAACGTTTAGATCAAATAAAAGCAGACATTGTCACGAGCAATGTCTGCCCAGATTTGGCCTCAACCGCCACGAACCTTGTATTTGGCGATGGTAACCCAAATGCAGAAATAGTGTTTATTGGAGAAGCCCCAGGCAAACAAGAAGACGAACAAAGCTTACCGTTTGTTGGTGCTAGTGGTAAATTTTTAAACGAAATGTTGGGCAGCATTAACATGCGCAGAGAAGAAATCTATATAACCAATATTGTTAAATATCGGCCACCACACAATCGCGATCCACAACCCGACGAAAAAGCAGAATTTTTACCATTTCTGCAACGCCAACTTGCTATAATACAACCTACATTAGTCGTGACGTTAGGCCGTCATTCAATGACGTGTTTTCTGCCAACAGCCAAGATTAGTGAAGTTCACGGCCAAGCGAAACGAATACAATGGGGCATAGGGGCAGTAGACGGTAGCAAAAAAAGCGAAAAAATTATTATTTTACCCCTATATCATCCAGCTGCAGCATTGTATAACGGATCAATGCGTACTGTACTACAACAAGATTTCAGTACAATACCTACAATTCTCACATTAATTAGAAAAGGAAAATAAAGGAACAATTATGACAGAACAAACTAATAAGCGGCCCGCTTCTAAAGGGCAAAACAACAAACAACCAAATAATAAAATTAATTTGAATGCTCCCGCCGTATCGCGTGGTGCTGCTATTCGTGCACAGCGGCGTGCCCATGACGACGCGAATCGTGTGATTAAGCAGTATTTGCCAGCAAACGTAGAAATCGCAGAGCAACAAACAAGAAGAGCTAATGTAATCACCGATGATTTCGATAAGCTTAAAATTACCTATCTGGGCGGCCAAGAAGAAATCGGCGAAAAGAACATGCAAATTATAGAATGGAAGAACAGTGCAATTGTTATAGATTGTGGCAACTGGTTGGGCATTGAACTGCCTGGTATTAACTATTCTATTAATGACACAACTTATCTAGAAAAAATTAAGCACAAGATTAAAGGCTATATTATTAGCCACGGTCACTTAGACCATTTAGGTGGTTTAAAACATATTGTGCCTAAGTTCCCGGCACCTATCTATGGTTCGAGCTTTACCATTGGGGTGATTCAAAAAACATTCGAAGAAATACCGGCAGAAGAAGACCAATCTTTTGTACCGCGAACTATTGTTATGAATATGGACAACCATGAACGGCTTAAAATTGGTGAATTCTTTATTGAGCTTGTACGTGTTACCCATTCAGTGCCAGAATCGAGCTTTATTGTAGTAGATACACCTGTTGGCAGAATCATCAATAGTGGTGACTGGCGCTTAGACCCAGAGCCTCTAGACGATAAACCAACAGATGTTGAACGATTAAAGCAGCTCGGTGATGAAGGCGTACTTTTACTTATGAGTGATAGCACGGGAACGGCTCATTTAGGCAGAACCCCAACTGAAGACACACTTCAAGACAGTTTTCATGACATTATCAATCATGCAGAAGGCAGGGTGTTTGTAGCGATATTTTCTAGCAATATGAACCGTGTGCAAATGATTGTAAACGCTGCAGTACAGGCCGGCAGAAAAGTTGCGCTAGACGGTAGAAGCATGATGAACTATGCAGAAATTGCTATACGCCAAGGTATATTAAAAATCCCCAAAGGCACCGTTACAACAATGCGAGAAATCGCGAGCTTGCAAGATAACAAGATACTCGTTATTTGTACAGGTGGGCAGGGCGAGCCGAATGCTGCTTTGCAACGCATGGCAGAAGGTAACCATAACCACATTACCTTAAAGCCAGGTGACTCAGTCATAGTAAGCTCTACTCCTATTCCAGGCAACGAAGTGCGTTACCAAACCATTGGTAATGAGCTATCGGCGCGTGGCTTACACCTCTTTAGGCATCCCACCCACGAAGTAGATGGATGCGGGCCATTGCACGTATCGGGTCACGCCCGTAGAGACGAATATAAAGAGTTGTTGCATATTATACGGCCTAAATATTTTGTGCCTATATACGCTGGCCACTTACACCGTCGCTACTACGTAGATATGGCTGTAGAAGAAGGTTGGCCACGCAAAAATACTTTTTTGGTGACAAATGGCGATAGCTTATTGCTCACAGACAACTCATGTGAAGAGGGTCCTAAAGAACCCCATGGAAATATTTTGGTAGACCAAACAGGTGCAGTCGTTTCTAATGTTGTCATTAGAGATAGGTTACTTATGGGCCAAGACGGGTTAGTGGTCGTTGTCTTAACAGTAGACAAAAAGACAAGCAGTAATCTTACAAGTCCAGATATCATAAGCCGCGGTTTCATTTATATGCGCGATAACGAAAGCCTTATGAACGATTTACGTGTAGAACTAAAACGAGCTGTTACGCAGCGCTTTAAACGTGTAGAACTTGATAGGTTTAAACAAGAAATCAAAGAACATGTAACACACTTCTTATACGATCGCACGCAACGTTCGCCAATAGTTATTCCAGTCATAAATGTGGTTGGCGGGGCATCTTCTAAGCAGCAAAACACCAAACCAAACGAGCAACAAGATCCTCAAGTTATTGCTGAAGATCAAGCCAAACGGTTTGCTCAGATGCGTGCTCAACTGCTTGGCCAAGAAGTTAAAACAGACTAAACATTTGCATTAGATAGGCTGAACCACGTAATTGTCATTTGTACGAGAGAGTCTTGTGTCGGGCTACTAATTCTGCACTAAAAACTAGACATAAGCAGTAAAGTGTGGTATTATATACTACATGGTAATTAAAAGAAAAACCCCCAGACATTTACAACTCGTCCACTCTGGTGAACCACAGGCTAACACACCCTACGATATTGCGACTATCCTAGATATTGTTGGAACGTACTTAAACCAGCAGGAAGACGGTTTTGACACAAGCCATACCATTGCTATTCACGGTGAAGTTGTTTTAGACAACACAGATATACCCGTCGTACCACTTACGGTAGAGTTATACGACACAGAAGTACAATACGGACCAGCCAAACCAATTGTGTTGGCGCGTTTTATTGTTGCCAGACTTAGCTCTGATATGCAGCCCGTACCAGACGAGCAAGACGTGTACGAACTTAGGCGGTATCCGTTTAAGAATTCGTATAGTTTGTATCGTATATCTGAATTTTCTACAGATAAAGGTCCAAGACAAGTAGCTCATCTATGCGACGAAGACCAAGTAAATACTGTGGCAGATTTACTAGATCATTTTCATGAAGTAAATGAATAACTCATGGTACATATTAAAATAGGGTAAAATAGTATAAGCAATGGCAAAAAAGAAGAAAACCACGAAAGCAAAACGTAAATCCAAAAAGATTGACGAAACAGCTCCTAAAACGGTGAGTTATTTTTGGCGCCAAGTATATGCATTCGCCTTAATTGTGCTTGCTATTTTTATATTCTTGGGTGGTTTTAATATGGGCGGTAAACTGCCAATAAGTTTGTTTGATATTACTGCATGGTTAGTGGGCTTTGTTGCCTACATTATTCCGTTTGTATTAATATTTCTCGCTATTCACAAACTTCGCCACGAAGAGTTTATGATACCAATTGGTAAACTTCTGGCTAGTTTACTATTTATCGTGTCACTTTCTGGTGCATTGCACGTATTTTTAAGCAGAGAAGACGCTAATTCAGCTGCCGCGGCAGGCACATACGGTGGGCATGTTGGCAGTATTGTCAGCGGTGTGTCGCTAAGTGTATTAAACGATGTAACATCATTTATATTACTATTATTTTTGGCATGGGTAGGCTTTATGCTTATGTTTGGGCTTTCGCCAAAAGTGTTATTGCAAAAGTTTAAAAACCTCTTTATCCGCGAAGAAGCAGACACCGATCTAGCAACGCTGAAAGAACAGCCTAAGAAGCTACGAATGAACGAAAACGTACCTGTCGAGCACCATAAAGACGACGAACAACTCGCCAGTGGTCCGCGCCGTTCTACCTTTAAGAATTCAGTAGAACCGCTCACGGCAACAGAAAATCATGCACCATTGGTTATGGCGGCAGATCCTAACTGGAAGGTTCCACCACTGTCGCTATTAAGTGCTAAACAAGATAAGGCTGACCCAGGTGATGTTGAAGGCAACGCAGAACGTATTAAACAGGCACTAGCTAATTTTGGCATAGAAGTCACCATGGAAGACGCCAACATTAGTGCTCGGGTGACGCAATACACTATGCGTGCTCCGCAAGGGGTAAAGATGAGCAAAATCGCCAACCTGGCGGATAATATTTCATATGAGCTTGGAGCGCATAGCGTACGTGTCGAGGCACCGATTCCTGGCAAAAAAGCTGTTGGTGTAGAAGTACCAAATAAAGACTCTGCCACAGTTACACTGCGCAGCTTACTCAAACGACCCGAATGGGTGGCACAAAAAAGCAAATTAGCCTTTGCGGTTGGCCAAGATATAGCGGGCGATCCTGTCTACGCAGACCTAGATTCTATGCCGCACCTACTTATTGCCGGGCAAACAAAATCAGGTAAATCGGTCATGGTGAACACGCTACTTACCAGTTTGCTCTACACCAATAGCCCAGCAGACGTAAAACTTATTTTGGTTGACCCAAAGTTTGTAGAAATGGAGCCATACAACGATATTCCACATCTACTCACACCAGTTATTAACGATCCAGAAAAGTGTGTGAGTGCACTTAAGTGGGCCGTCGCAGAAATGGAACGGCGCTATAAGATATTAAAGCAAGAAAAAGTTCGTGAAATCCATGCCTATAACGAAAAGATGCCGAACGAGAAAATGCCATATATTGTGATTGTTATAGATGAACTTGCAGATCTTATGCAAATGGCGGCTCGTGATGTTGAGGCATTGATTGTACGTATTGCTCAAAAAGCGCGCGCTGTTGGTATTCACCTGGTGCTTGCCACACAGAGCCCACGTGTAACGGTTATTACCGGGTTAATTAAAGCTAACGTGCCTGCACGTATTGCCTTTACGGTGTCGCAAGAGGTAGAATCGCGTATTATCTTAGACCAAAGCGGGGCAGAAAAGCTACTTGGTTACGGTGATATGTTGTTTTACACCACCGATATGCCTAAGCCAATTCGTGTTCAGGGGAGCTTAATTACTACAGAAGAAACTAACAAAGTAACCGACTTTTTGCGTGAACAACAAGAACCAACCTACGATGACGAGATCGTGAGCATGCCCGTGCAGTTTAATGGCAAAGGCGGCATAGTGCCAGATGTTGGCCCGAGCAATAGCGAAGACAGCGAATTTAAAGACGCCGTGCGTGTAGTCGTAGAAGGTGGCAAAGCCAGCACCAGCTTGTTGCAAAGGCGTTTGCGTATTGGGTACGGCAAAGCCAGCCGTATTATTGACGAAATGGAAGAACGGGGCATTGTTGGCCCAGCTGATGGCTCACGCCCAAGAGAAGTGTTAATACACAGCGTAGAAGAGGCATTTGGTTCCGGCGCAACAGATGATGAAGACGATATAACGCATATACCGGTGTCTGATGACCCGCGTGATGAATATCTTACCCACTAACCTCTTTACAATTGCTGTAAAATTGTATTTAATAAAACCATAAGCACAAAAAACTAAAAAAGGAAAAACAAAATGTCATTGGCTAATCGTAACGGGCGCACTACTTGGGTCCCACACTCCAGGGCTAAAGTAACAAAAAAATACGGAGTTAAAGATAGTCAGTATAGCGCTGGTCATCATACTGGAACAGACATAGCTATTCAAGGTAGTAGCGGTCAAAAAATCATATGGGCACCGTCTGTAAAGGGTAAGGTGGTACGGCGTGGTTATGATCCGAATGGATATGGCAATTATGTCGTAATTAAGTCTGAAAATAACAGGCAATGGCTTTTAGCACACATGAGAAATCCTGGTCCGCGTGTTGGCACAGTTTTAAATCAAGGTGATAAGATTGGTAATATTGGAGCAACAGGCAATGTGTCGGGACCACATCTTCATTTAGAAGAGGGCAAAAAAAATTCACCGTGGGTGTATGGAGAAGTAAAAAAACCCAAACTATTATTTGGTTCAGAAGCGCCTACTCGTACTCCAAATGGTCACACACTAGTATCACTTGATAGTCAATCAAATACGCAAAATAAAAAAGCCAGCGACCCCTCTGTTCGAATACATAATGCTTCAAAGAACAACGCAGCCACGACGGGAACACTAAAAATACATCATAATTTAAATGATGCCATCAAGGAACAACCAAAAATAAGCAACACAATAACAAATGTCCAAATAAAAGAAGTTGATATCTCAACAGCAGCTCAAAAGTCACAAGCCATCATGGTAGCAGATCTTAATAAAGACGGTGTTGTTACAAAAAAAGAAGACAGTGTACTTAACGCGGCAGATCGTAATGAAAGCGGTGTTGTGAGTAAAAAAGAGTTGAATAGATTTGTTGCCGTCGCTGATGTCAATAAAGATGGCATAGTTGTTCGCACCGAAGCAAAAGCCTTTAAAACGGTTGATAGCAACGATGACCACAAAATTAGCAAAAAAGAACTTAAAGCCTTTAAATCAATCGCTGGCAAAGACGGCGAAATCAGCCGCAAAGAAGCCAAACAAGCCTTAAAAGCCCAGATAGACAGCAAACAAGACCAGCGTGAACACGATTTAGCGGTAGAATATTTAAGACGCACAAGCAAGCAATCAGGTGGATCACAAGAGGTTGGTAATCAAGCTGCCGCTCTTGTTAACGCTCAACAAAACAAGCCAAAAAAGCAAGATAACGATGGGCCAGGTAAGAAAAAGAAAAAGTAGCTGGTAAATTATACTTACATAGGCATAAGCATTGTAGTATATAATTAAGAGTAATGTAGCAAATTTAACACTCAAGGAAACACACATGGCAGATCCAGATGCTGTAAAACTAGGTTATTTACGACAACAACAAGTTAAGGTTGGAAAAACAACTAAGACGGTCTATAGCAATAAAAAGCAAGGGGGTGGCACATATGCACCTTCGTCTACTCAGGCACCTGAGGCATATCAGGCATATCAGGCCTCTAGTCAGGCATATCAGGCCTCTAGAAAAGCTCGACAAGCAGGGCGGCAGCTTAAAAAAGCAAAACAAAATCCACAGGGTGATGTTGATGGTGATGGGGTGCCAAACAATATTGATAATAATAATTTAGTTAAAGACAATTTGACTCCAGAGAGCCGAACAATAAACAAAGAAACTAAAGCACAAGCCGAGCGACGTGAGGGGCTTAATGCTCGTATTCAAGCTGCGCTTACGGCTGCTCAAGCAAGTACACCACTACCACCTACTTGGCTTGACCCTTTGTCTAACAACACAACATTACCAAAGGCTAAAGTAGTAGATGGTCCAGGTGGTACTAAACTAGTGTATGCGTTAGAAAAAAACAACAAAGGGCAGAGTAGTTGGGTGTTCAGCAAAGTCGAAGTTGATGGCAAATCTTATACCGAACAAGTTAGAAATCCGAAACGTATAGACAATCCAAATTATAATAAGAAACTAGATGTAGATAACGATGGTGTTTCAGGGACGAGAAAAGACTATACACTACTATCTAAACAAAAGGCCCGAGAAGATAGGGAAACTGAAGGTCCTGTCGATGATACAACCACAGGAACAACGGTAACAGGCGGTACAACTACGACACCAGGTGATAGTAGCCCATCAAGCTCTCCAAATCGTAACCGTTCTGCTGAAAACAGGCGCAACGCCTCGGATGGGCGTAATTCTAGTAGAAATAACGAGAACAATAACAATAACAATAATAATCATCAAACAGGAGGTAATACTTTGATGAAAGATCCAAATGGCAATAATTTACTTGCCAGATTTACGAAAGTGTACGGAGAAGAGGGTAAAGCAAAATTACGTGAGGCACTTGATGCCTTTAAGGCAGCCGGCGGTGATTTCAATGAAAATTATCAAATCGGTCAATATGGGTATAACGTTACCTTAAAGCTTGATGGTAAAGAAGTTACAGACCCGGATGTTATTAAAGAAAAGCTTGTAGCGCACGCGAGCGCTAGCTCTGCGATGTCGTCACAGTATGCCGATCCTGCCTCTGCGCAAGCTCTTACGCGTCTACAGTTGTTCGGCGT
>Ga0116152_10002505_pt1 | contig 14939 bp, 9 predicted proteins | sample AD_UKC119_MetaG_FD_89894 | JGI IMG/M metagenome (GOLD analysis project Ga0116152, IMG submission 89894) | Active sludge microbial communities of municipal wastewater-treating anaerobic digesters from Hong Kong - AD_UKC119_MetaG | ecosystem: Engineered > Bioreactor > Anaerobic > Digestate... | reverse complement strand
AATCACTTGCAGCTGTACCAGCGCGACATCGGCGACAGTTTCAGCGGGGTGATCTACAGCGCGACGATCACCATCACGCCCTTGACCTGTGGGCCGGCGGGGATCGGAGACAACTACTGTGATCCGGCCGAGCTCAACTCGACGGGCAACTACGGGGTGATCCATGCCTTGGGGAGCAACGTGATCGGCGATGCGGACTTCCACCTCGAAGCGGTCAACCTGCCGCTTGGGGAGTTCGGTATCTTCATTACGGGGACGGCCACGGGCTTCGTGCCCAACCCGGCCGGTAGCCAAGGCAACCTGTGCGTGGGTGGCCTGCTCGGGCGCTTCACCAGCCAGTTGCAAAACACGGGCACCGCGGGTTGGATGGGGATCCATGTGAATCTCGCGGACATGCCCATCAACCCCCACGTGCCGGTGTTGGCTGGACAGTCTTGGAGCTTCCAGGCTTGGTACCGTGACCACAATCCGACGTCGACCTCGAACTTCTCGACGGCCACGACGGTGATGTTCTAAGTAGGGCGGAGCGGGCGGGACCGAAAGCAGCTTCGGGGCCTTCGTGCGGAGGAGGCCTTGGTCCGTTCGATCCCGCTCGTCTCCCTACTCCATGTTGGGGCGATGGAGGGGGAATCGGGTGCGCCAGCTTGTCGTTGGGCGACTCCGCGCTGGGCGCCAGGGTGGCTGACGACCGACATTACCATTCCTTAAGCTTCGACCCACTCCGGGCCCCAAGCGCGGGCGCGTAAAGAGATCCAGATTGCGATTTGGGGTGGCTTCTTTGGGCCTGCAGGCACATACGTTACGCTTTGCAAGTTCCCCCCCGATCGTCCCGGATTCCCACGTACCATGAAGTCGGCGCCTGCGACCATGACCGAGTTCCTCCCGTTTTCTCGACCCACCCTGGGTGCTGCCGAAGAGCAAGCGGTTTTGGATGTATTGCGATCGGGTTGGATCACCACCGGGCGCCAGTGCCAGGAGCTTGAAGCGAGTTTCAACGCAGCCGTCGGCAGCCCGTACTCGGTCGCGCTGACTTCGGCCACGGCAGGCATGCATCTGTGTCTGTTGGCCATGGGTATCGGGCCAGGCGATGAAGTCATCACGCCATCGATGACCTGGGTCTCGACCATCAACATGATCGTCTTGCTGGGGGCCACCCCAGTCTTCGCCGATGTGGACCGCGAAACGCTGATGGTGACCCGCGCAACGGTCGAGCCCCTGATCACCGACCGCACGCGCGCGATCATCCCTGTGCACTTCGCTGGGGCCGCGTTGGATCTTGAGCCGCTGCGGGCCTTGGCTCAGGAGCGTGGCCTTATCTTGTTGGAGGACGCGGCGCATGCCATCGGCACCCACTACGACGGCCAGCCGGTGGGTTCGTCGGGAACCGCCATCTTCTCGCTGCACCCAATCAAAAACGTAACTTCAGGCGAAGGGGGAGTCGTGAGCACCCAGGATGCCGCCTTGGCGGAACGGGTGCGGCGGCTGCGCTTCCACGGCCTCGCCGTCGACGCTTTCGATCGCAAGGAGCAAGGCCGGGCCCCGACGGCCGAAGTCCAAGAGCCAGGCTTCAAGTACAACTTGCCCGACCTCAATGCGGCCATCGGGGTGGTCCAGATGGGGCAATTGGAATCCTTCATCGCGCGCCGAACCCACCTCGCGAACCTCTACCTCGAAGAGTTCCGCAACTTCGAGGAAGTCCAACCGCTCGGATTGCCCACCTGGTCGCAACGGCATGCATGGCACCTGTTCATCGTGCGTTTGGATCTGGAGCGTACGAGCCTTAGCCGCGACGAGTTCATGGCGGCCCTTAAGGAGCTGGGCATTGGAACCGGCCTGCACTTCCGTGCTTCGCATCTCCATCGCTTCTACCGCGAGCGCCCCGAATTCGTGCGCCAACCCCTGGCGGCGACCGAATGGAACAGCGAGCGTATGCTCTCCATCCCGCTCTTCCCCGGGATGGCGGATGAGGACGTTGCGCGGGTCATCGCGGCCATGAAAGAGGTTCTGTCTTGAGCGTAGCGCTCTCGGTAGTCATTCCCGTGTACAACGAGGAAGCGAGCCTCCCCGAGTTGATACGCCGTTGCGTTGCCGCGTGCGAAGCGATTCCAGGGGAATACGAATTGCTCCTTGTGGACGACGGGAGCCACGACGCCTCGCGCGACATCATCGAAAGCCATGCACATGCCGAAGCGGCTTTCACGACCCACGGCCCTACCCATGGGACTGTGCAAGGGATTTTCCTCAACCGCAACTACGGACAACACAGTGCGGTGATGTGTGGCCTGGCCCACGCGCAAGGCGAAACGATAGTCACGCTCGACGCGGACCTGCAGAATCCGCCCGAGGAGATCGGCCCGTTGGTCGCCAAGAAGAACGAGGGCTACGATGTGGTGGGTAGTGTGCGCGCGAATCGGCAGGATTCCTTCACGCGGCGGCTCGCGTCGAGCATGATCAACCGCATGGTGCGCAAGTCGACCGGGGTCGCGATGACCGACTACGGCTGCATGCTGCGGGCGTACGATCGGCGCATCGTGGACGCCATGCTGCAATGCCCCGAGCGCAGCACCTTCATCCCGGTGTTGGCCAATAGTTTCGCGCGCACGACCACCGAAATCGAAGTCCAACATGCCGAGCGTAGCGCCGGGACTTCCAAGTACGGGCCGATGGCCCTGGTCAACCTCGCCTTCGATTTGATCACCACCATGACGACGGCCCCCTTGCGTCTGATGACGGTCTTGGGGGGGCTGCTTTCGCTGGCCGGAATTGCGTTTGGTTTGATGTTGCTAACCTTGCGGCTGGTCTACGGGTCCAGTTGGGCTGGCGACGGAACATTCACCTTGTTTTCCGTCCTCTTCCTGTTCTTGGGGGCCCAGTTCGTTGCGATCGGGCTCTTGGGCGAGTACATCGGCCGCATTCAGGTCGACGTGCGCGCCCGTCCGCGCTACTTCGTAGATCGCATCGTGGGTCAACGCGAGGTGGAGATCCCGCGCGCTAGCTCCATCCCAACCAACTCAACCAGCCCGCCACATCCGGCCAACCTAGGCTCCCAACACCAATCCCAATGAAAGCAGTCGTCTTTGCCTACAACGAAATGGGCGTCGCGGGCCTGGAGGCGCTGCTGCGCAATGGCTACGAAGTGGTCGCGGTCTTCACCCACGCCGATGATCCCGGCGAGAGCGTTTGGTTCCGATCCGTGGCCGAGTGTGCGGCGGGATTGGGCATCCCTACCTATGCTCCCGAAGACGTCAACCATCCGTTGTGGGTGGAGCGCATTCGGGCGATGGCACCGGACTTCCTGTTCTCGTTCTACTACCGCAAGTTGCTAGGGGCGGATCTGCTTGAGATTCCGACCACGGCTAGTTTCAACTTGCATGGTTCACTACTACCCCGTTATCGCGGTCGAGCACCGATCAATTGGGTTTTGGTGAATGGCGAGAAGGAAACGGGCGTGACCCTGCACCACATGACCACGAAAGCGGACGCAGGGGACATCGTGGTCCAACGTGCGGTGGCCATCGACGACGCGGACACCGCTCTGACCTTGATGCGCAAGGCGGTGGCAGCCGGAACCGACCTTTTGGATGAAGCCTTGCCCGAGATCTTGGCTGGGACGGCCCCGTGCACTCCCCAGGACGAGAAGCGGGCCACCGTGGTCCGAGGACGCAAGCCCAAAGACGGGCGCATCGATTGGGACAAGACGGCCACCGAAGTCCGGAACTTGGTGCGTGCGGTGACTCGACCCTATCCGGGAGCCTTCACTTATGCGGGCAGCCGCAAACTCTTCGTTTGGCAAGCTACGGTGGAGGAAGGCGAGCAAGATCACCCGGCAGGCACGGTGCTCTCGGTGGATCCCTTGCGGATCGCGTGCGCAGACGGTGCCTTGCGCATCGACTTCGGCCAAGCCGAGGACGGGGTTTACACCACGGGAACCCAATTGGCGAGCACGCTCAACATCGTGGCGGGCATCCGCTTGGGTCAGCCGCGCGAGCGCCGGACCGGGAAGCGCAAGCAGTCGGTGCTGATCCTGGGGGTCAATGGCTTCATCGGCCGCGCCTTGAGCGAGCGCTTGCTCGACAGCGGTCGCTACGAGGTCCATGGCATGGACATTCGCTCGGACAACCTCGACGACCTGCGCGGTCGTGAGGGCATGCATTTCCACGAGGGGGACATCTCCATCCACCGCGAATGGATTGAATACCACGTGCGCAAGTGCGATGTGGTGCTTCCGTTGGTGGCTATCGCGACGCCCATCGAATACACGCGCAATCCGCTCGGCGTGTTCGAGTTGGACTTCGAAGAGAACCTCAAGATCGTGCGGTATTGCGCTAAGTACAACAAACGCATCATCTTCCCGTCGACTTCCGAAGTGTACGGCATGTGCAGCGACGAGGTTTTCGACGAAGACCATTCCAATCTGGTGCTCGGACCGATCAACCGCCAACGCTGGATCTATTCGTGCAGCAAGCAGTTGCTCGACCGGGTGATTTGGGCCTATGGCAAGCAGCGCGGATTGCGCTTCACCTTGTTCCGACCGTTCAACTGGATTGGGCCGCGACTCGACACGTTGGATGCCGCCCGAATCGGCAGCTCGCGCGCGATCACCCAATTGATCCTCAACTTGGTCGAGGGGTCTCCCATCCAACTTGTCGATGGGGGTGGCCAGCAGCGCTGCTACACCGATTTGGGCGAGGGCATCGAGTGTCTGTTCCGAATCATCGAGAACCCCGACGGCCGTTGTGATGGTCAGATCTTCAACATCGGCAATCCCGACAACGACCTGTCGATTCGGGGTCTGGCGCAACTGTTGGTCGAGCAGTTCGACCAGCACCCGCTTCGTTCGCAGTTCCCGCCGTTCGCCGGGATGAAGGACTTGGAAAGCGCGCTGTACTACGGGGACGGCTATCAAGACGTCCAATTCCGGCGCCCGCGCATCGACAATGCGCGCAAGATCTTGGGCTGGGTGCCCAAGGTGGGGATTCCCGAGTGCGTCGCAAAGACGCTCGACTACTTCCTACGCGACTTGGTGGCCAATCAGGCGCCTAGTGCCGAATTGAAGCCGTTCCAGGCCAAAGCGCCTCGGAAGCTCACGAGCCCGAAGTGAAAGTCGGCCTGCGGATCGATGTGGACACCTTGCGCGGAACCCGTGTGGGGGTTCCCAAGCTATGTGCGATCCTGGCGGAGCGGGACATCAAGGGGAGCTTCTTCTTCTCGGTCGGGCCGGACAACATGGGCCGGCACCTATGGCGTTTGCTACGCCCCACGTTTCTGTGGAAGATGCTGCGTAGCTCGGCTCCTGGCCTGTACGGGTGGCAAACGGTGTTCCATGGGAACCTGGGTCCTGGAAAACTCATCGGGGAGCATGCGCCCGAAGCCTTGCGCGAAGCCGCCCGCGGCGGGCATGAGATCGGATTCCACGCCTGGGACCACCACGCCTGGCAGGCCAAATTGGAGCGTTTCCGCGATGGGCAGATTCGCGATCTGACGCAGCGGGGGCTCGACACGATCGAGCGCATCACTCAAGTGGTTCCAAGTTGTTCCGCATCCCCCGGGTGGAGGTGCAACGAGCAGGTCCTGAAGGTCCTCGAAGACTTTCCGCTGGCCTACCAGAGCGACTGTCGGGGTCACTCGGTCTTCCTACCGCGGGTTGATGGGGAGGTTCTTCAGCGACCCCAGATTCCGGTGACCTTGCCGACCTACGATGAGTTGATCGGGCGCGATGGAACCACCGACGCAAACTACAACGAGCGACTCCTGGAGCGTTTCGATCCCGAAGGCCTGAACGTTCTAACGATTCACGCCGAAGTCGAAGGTTGTTCGCGCGCGGGCATGTTCGTGGAGTTTCTCGGGGCCGCCCTCGCGGCCGGGTGGGAGTTCGTCCCCTTGGGGGAGTTTGTTGCCGCTCCCGCGCAACTCCCGGTGGCTCCGATGATCGCGGGCAGCGTACCCGGTCGCGAAGGGGCCGTGGCTTGCCAGGGGCCGGTGCAAGGGACAGCCCGCTGGGCCGGTTGGCCCGGTCCATCCAGTCATGTGCACGCAGAAGCGTGATTTGGGGCGCCTAGGCCCTTCAGGAGGCCACTTGGGCCGTCCGCATCTTCTGGAGGTAGGCGGGCGCTTCGGGGCTGCCTTCCGCCGGAGACCACGGTGCGAAGTCCTCGGGCTCGGTGGGCAGGTAGGCTCCTTCCTTGATCTCGAGCGCCAGCGTCTGCGGACTCCTGCACACGTAGCCGTGCCAGGTACCCGGCGGAATCTCGACGACCCGTGTAGAGCTGGGCGACATTTCCACGCGTTCGATCAAGCGGCCCGCATCATCAAAAATCAAAAGGTCGAGTTCGCCCTGCACGAGCATCAACATCTCCCACTTGTGCGCTTGGGGGTGCCGGTGCGGGCGCATGTAGGTCTCCGGCTGCGTGGCGATGAAGAGGCGCTGCACGCTCGAATCCAGGGTCGGGTGCAGGTTCCGATGGGTGCGTTGGCGCGGGGCTTGACTGGCGGCCACCATGAGCTCGGCCAAGTCGGAGAAGTGGGTCTTTGTGATCAAGTGGGATGCCTTCCTGTGCGGGCTGACCCTACCCTGGCTGGTGCGGTTGCGCAAGCCAAGCCTCGGTCGGCACCGGGGCTCGGCCGCCGGGTGAATGCCGGGTCAGCGCGAATCGCTCGGAAGGGTAGATGCTGGTTGGCAACCGCCCGAGAAATGGACGAAACTAGCGCGCGGGAGCGCAGTACCAGCCGATGGGGCGGAGCACCCAGGCACCGGAGCGAATCATGACCACGAATCCTCGGGACACGCAGCGGTTGCGCGACCTCGCCCTCCTGTTCTTGGCAACGGGGCTCGCGTACCTTGTCCTCTGTTGGCACCCGTTCCTGGGTTCCTACCCGCGTTATGTCCTGGCGGGTCGGGAGATGGTCCGGGGGGGGGACTGGGTGGTTCCGCACTTGGGGGGAGTCCCTTACTTTGAGAAGCCGATCTTGACGTATTGGCTATCCGCGTTGTGCCAGCTGGTGTTTTTCTCGTCGCGCTTTGCTTTGCATCTGCCCAGTGGCTTGGCAGCCTTGCTTTCGGTGGGTTGTGTGTATGAGCTGGGCCGCGAATTGCGAGATCGGCGGTTCGGCTTGTTCGCCGCGCTGACTTTGCTCCTGTCGGCGCAGTTTCTGGCTATGACCAGTGTGCTCACGACCGACCCATTGTTCGCCAGCTGGATGACCTTGGCCTGGTTGGCGTACTTCAAGCATCACAAAGGGCGTTCACCGGTTTGGGTTTGGGTCTTTTGGGCCGCCCTCGGTTTGGCATGGTTGACCAAGGGCCCCTTGGCGCTGGTTTTGGGGGCCCTCGCGGTGGGCAGCTGGAAGTGCATCGAAGGGGGCATCCGGGCGCCCTTTGTCGAACTCGGTCGGCTCAAGACCCTGCGCGGACTGGCGTTGGTGTTGGCCATCAACCTACCGTGGCACGTCATGGTTTGGATGCGCGACCCACGCTTCCTCGAGATGTTCTACGTCCGCATCAACTTCCGCGGACTGTTCGATCAAAATGTCAACCACCCCGGACCGGCCTGGTTCTATGGTCCCCAGGTACTGGTGGCGCTCATGCCCTGGACCTTGCCGGCGACTCTGGTGTTGGGCGCTGCGTTCTGGGCGTACGGTGTGCGGGCCATTCGTAGACGAGGATGGAATCTCCTGGCCCAGCCAAGGGTGGCATGGGATCCAGCGACGGCCGATCGATTGCTGCTCCTTTGCCAGCTGGTGTTTCCGTTGCTGTTCCTAAGCGCCAGCTCGTCCAAGCTAGGGACGTATCTCCTACCGCTGCTTCCCCCGCTGATGCTGTTGGTAGCCGACGGGATTTGGGCCTTCTCCGCCGAACCACCCAAGTGGTTCCGCCGCGCCTATACGGCGCAAGCGGCCATCTTAACGGTACTCTTCTTTGCCATCCTCTTTGCCAAAGGACGCCTCAAGGCGGCGGAGTCGATTGCTCCGGGCGGGTGGCCCTTCTTGCTGGGCGGGCTCTTGGCGTTGACCGTGGGGGCTTGCGCTGCGGGCGTGTGCGTAGCCCGGCGGCGGACCCAGGTTGGGGTCTTGTGGGGCGGCCTCGGCATGTTTGGGTTGCTGGCGCTCGTGTTTCCCGCGTTGGATAGGATCGCACCCAACGTCAACAACGAAGCCATTGCCCGAACCGTTGCGGAAACACTCACCCCGGAGGATGCCGTCCTCGTAACCCAGGACCTCGTCCAAGATTTCTCGATTCCATGGGTCCTGGAGCGACGACTAGCGATCTTGGGCCGCACCCGCGAATTGGGCATGGGGCACTTCACCGAAGTCACCGACCGGGACCAGGCCTTGCCCGACGACTTGTACAACGTTCGAGCGGAGAATCTGCCCACGAATCCATGGCTGTACGATTGGGATCGGCTGCTGGAAGAATGGAACAGCCCCAGGCAAGTTTGGATCTTCGACAAAGCCCGCCCCATGGAAGCCAAAGCCATCGAGACCCAACTGATCGCTGCGGGGTGTTCCGTAGTGAAAGTCGGGCGCGTAGACAAGGTGTACGCGATCAGCAATCACCCTCTCCGACCCTAGCCAGCCCAGCTCAATCGAGCGAATCGAACAAAACCACGCCTAGGCTTCCAAACACCAACACGGGTAGCCAAGCGCCGAAGAGCGGGCTGATACCCCCGTGCAAGCCGAAGTTCATGAGCACGAAGTCGAAGGCAAAGTAGAAGATGCACATCAAGCACCCCAAAACCAAACGCTCTGCGCGTCTGCCCGCCATGCTTTGCAACAGGAGCGGCACACCCACCAGAACCAGGACCAGGTTGGCAATGGGGAAGGTGAAGTGGTGATGGAGTAGCGTACGGTAGACCGCGTTGTCCGGGTCGGTATGCAGCAACTGCCGGACCTCGCGATAGGTGAGATCCATCGGTTCGTTCGAAGCGCGGTAGCTGGTCAAGATTGAAGCCGGAGTCAACACAGAGTCTGGAAGCATGTCCACCGGTGTGTGCACTTCGACGTTTTGAATCTCCGTCCGTATGCCTTCTTCGAGCCACCATCCCAACACGCCACCGCGGCTTTCGAACACACCGCGCTTGGCGTTCATTTCCCACCACTTGTCCTTCGACATGGTCGAAACCGCCAAGCCCACGATTTCGGGTTCGCCGCTCGGTTCAGCGGCGGGTCGGAACTCGCGAATGTGGATCGTGGAGCCGTCGAGGGCTCGAATCCAAAGATTCTCGTAGACCTCGTCGAACGATTGGTTCTCGAGCACGTACCGAATGCCCGTACGTCGCTCCGCGAGGCGCGAGTTGATGGTCTCGCGCAGCCCGATCATGACCCCTCCGGAAAGGGCCGCACCCACCAAAATCGGCACCAGAATACGCTTCTTGCTGATTCCGGCGGCCATGCCCGCGGTGACCTCGTTGAACTTGAGTAGGCGCGAGGCCGTGAAGAGGCCCCCGATCAAAGCCACGAAGGGCGCCACCTGCAGGAACACCAGCGGAATGGTCAGCAAGCAGTACTCGACGATCATCCCAACCGGCGCCTTGCTCCCATCCTCCCAAGTTTTGAGGAAGGTGTTGAGATGCGAAGACAAGTCGATGATCAAGAACAGCCCGATCAGCACCAAGAAAGCGGCCGCATAGGAGGCCAGGTACTGGCGCCCGATGTAGCGATCGAGCCGACCGCCAAAGACAAGCATGCGGCCCTTCATTGGCGGCACACCTTGAGCATGAGGAACGAGCCGACCACGAGCCCCATAACGTTCACCGCCCAGGCACACACCAGCGGTGGCAACTGGTGACTCGAGGCCAACTCCTGACCCAAGCGCATGGCCAGAATGTAGTAGACGAGCGCAATGCCCACCGCGACCGCCAGGGCTCCCAGCTGGGTGCTGCTACGCAGAAGCAAACCAATCGGAATGCCCAGCATCATGAACATCAAGTAGAGCGAAGCGATGGCGTTGCGCTCATGGATCTCGAACAGCAAACGCTCGACCACCCGGGGTTCGAGCCCGGCCTCTTGCAAATCCTGCCGGATCAGGCTGGTGGGTCGGTAGCGGAGGGTCGTGAAGTTGCGTTCGGCCTTTTGGCGCAGGTCATCCAAGTTGAACTGGACGGTGAGCGAGGCAATCGTTGCGTCGTGGGGCCCGTCCACCGAGCGGGAATCGGTCAATTCCACCGAGACGTCCGATCCATGGAACGCAAACGAAACTCGTCGTGCCGCGATGGTGCGGGGCTCTTCCCCTTCCTTGGTCGGAAACTGGATCAGCGCGTCGAGGAAATCGTTCTTGTCGCGGAACTTGGCGACAAGATCAAAGCCGGGCAAGTGCAACTCGGTGCGTCCGGGGCTCAAATTGGTGATGGCATCCCGTACCGCGTGGAACATCACCGAGTCCTGCAGGCGGCGGAGATTGGGCAACCCTTCCGCCATGAACCACATCGAGCCGCCACCGAGTAGCAGCGCCAAGGGCAGCGAGGGCAACAGCATGCGCATGGGATGCATCCCCGACATCTTGATAGCAATCCACTCGTTGTCCGCCGCGAGTCGGCCGTAGGTGGCGACGACCGAAAGCAGGTAACTCAGCGGCAGGATGAACGGAAGCAGGCTGGCCAAGATGAACGGGACGATCTTGAGCACCGCAAAGATGTCGACGCCGGCCAGGCGACTCACCGACGAAACGGCGACGCCGGGCAAGCACAGGAGCGACATGCCCCCTACCGCAACCGCGAAGTTGATCAGCAACGACCGCTGGATGTATCTCTCGATGGTCATGCGTCAATCGGATGCGGAGGCCCAGGGGGCGCTCGCAGAGTTTAGCACCGGAGGGCGGGGCTTCATGCCTCTTCTCCGCGATCCCAGCGGGTCGGAAACCGAGATTTGGAGGGCCGCCTTGGGGAGCGGCAGTGGATGCCAACTCGCGTCCAATCCTTCGGAAAGATGCGGGCGGCTGTCGTGGTCGAATCCAAGGACTCCCAGCTTGCGCTGAGATTCTCTAGCAGGAGTTCGTATTCTGAGTCGATGCAGGCCCCGAACCCGTCCCGCTCCCGCTCGCTGCGGTTCTTTGCATTGGTCGGACCGGGTGTGCTCATCGCGGCCACGGGGGTCGGGGCGGGCGACCTGGCGACGGCGGCGATCAGCGGGAGCAAGCTGGGCTTGGCGGTGTTGTGGGCGGCGCTTTTGGGCACCTTCTTCAAGTACGTGCTGACCGAGGGGCTGGCGCGCTATCAGTTGGCATCGGGAGAGACCTTGCTGCAGGGCGCCATGACGCGGTTGGGTCCGGTTCCGCGGGTGTTGTTCGGGGCGTACTTGCTGCTTTGGACCTTCTTCGTGGCCAATTCGCTCATGAGCGCGGCCGGGATCGCGCTGCACGCCATGCTGCCCGTGTTCGCCAAGGCCTCGACCGGGCAAATCGTGTTTGGGGCCTTGCAGAGCCTGGTGGGGCTGGCTTTGGTGCGCTGGGGGGGCTTCGCGGTCTTTGAGAAGGTCATGGGGGTGTGCATCGGGGTCATGTTCGTGGTTGTGTTGACCACGGCGGTGATGCTGCGACCCGATGTGCCAGCCCTGGTGCGGGGACTGTTCATCCCATCGGTGCCGGCCGAGCCTGTGGACAGCCTGCAGTGGACGATTGCCTTGATGGGAGGCATCGGCGGAACGCTGACGGTGCTCTGCTACGGCTATTGGATTCGAGAGAAGGATCGGCACGGGCCCAGCTTCCTTTCCCATTGCCGTATCGACTTGGCCACGGGCTACGTCATGACGGGGCTGTTCGGTGTGGCCATGGTGGTGATCGGGACGCAGATCCAGGTCCAGGGCAAGGGAGCCCGATTGATCGTGGAGCTTGCCGAGAGCTTGCGCGGGCCCATGGGTCCTTGGGGGCGCTGGGCGTTCCTGTTGGGGGCGTGGGGGGCGATCTTCAGCAGCTTGCTGGGTGTGTGGCAGTCGGTGCCGTATGTGTTCACCGATTATCTGGGGCTGCTGCATACAAGGAAAGGCGAAGCGCCGCCCGAAGTGCGCACGTCGAGCCGGCCCTACAAAGCGTACCTGTACGCGATCGCGTTGGTACCCATGCTCGGCCTGTGGATGCCGTTCAGCCAAATCCAAAAGGTCTACGCAATCTTCGGCGCGGCGTTCATGCCGCTCTTGGCATTGTGCCTGTTGCTACTCAACGGTCGGCTCTTGCCCGACGCCAAACTGCGCAGCCACTGGACGACCCAGGCGCTGCTCGTCGGGATCCTGCTGTTCTTCGCCTGGGCGGGCTACCGCGGCGTGCGCTAGGGGAAGCGGGTGAGTTTGCGCAGGCGGACGTTGCGCCATTCGACGTGCATGGGTTCCGTGTTGGCGCCGACTCCGTGGACTTGGAAGCCAAAGTGCCCCGACGACCGTTCGGTGTCGTACACGTCGGCGGCGGGGACGCCGTTGATCCAGGTGCGGATGCGGGGGCCTTCCGCGAGCACCCGGAAGCGGTTCCACTCGCCTTGGCGGAAGGCGCGTCGCGCGTAGGGCGCCGAATCGAGTGGATGCAGCCAACCGCGCCCGCGCTCTTCGTACAGCCCCGCGCTCCAGGCGCGATCGGATGGGTCGAGTTCCACCTGGTAGCCGCGCAATCCGCCGCTGCGCTGATCGAAACCTCCGATCACCTCGCTGCGGATCTGAACGCCGCTGTTGAGGGCGGGATCGATGCGCGCTTCGTAGGTAAGCTCGAAATTGTCGTACTCGTTCACGCTGGTGAAGAAGGTATTGGGCGTATTGGGTCGGGTTTCGCCGACCAGTACGCCGTTTTCGAGCGTGTACACAGCCTCGCCTCCGCGCAATACCCAATCGCCGGGTTGCGACAGGAGGTCGACCCAGGCGCCTGCTCGCCAAGCCACTGTCGCCGGCCACCCGCGCATCCAAACATTGCGCAGTCGTACGGGGCCGCTTGCCTGCGTGCCGACGTCTTGGAACCGGAGTACTCCGGTCGGTCCTTCCGATCCGGCCAGCGACGGATCGGCTGGCGCCGCAAAGGTCATATCATCGAGCGCCAAGACCCCATTCCAAAGCATGCTGATATGAGCCTTGGCTTGGGCTCCATCGACAAACCGCGGGGCACGGAAGCAAATGTCGTAGCTCTGCCAGGTATCGGGCCCGGTCGACGCATTCACGAGTGGTACGGCAAGGGCATTCATCGACCCCGCGCTTCGCTCCGAAGGGGCCTCGCCTGCGGGTGTGGCCGAGATCTGGATGGCATAGCGCCCCTGTAGGAGCACGGCGCTATTAGACCGCAACTCTCCCTCGCCACCGCTTGGGCAATACCACTCAAGGTGTAGCTGCACGTCGCCGTGGGTGGTGGTCGAGACCAAGTCGCCACTGCCTTGACCCACTTCCACGTAGCCGCTCCCTGCGCTGAAATCGGCTTGCCGTCGGGGCGCGGGCTTGCGATCGGCGCCTTCGAAGGCCATCGCTGGTGGGTAGGCCGATTGGATCAACGGCGTGGCATCGGCCGGGGGCAGGGCGCCGAGCCCCGTACCCGCGACCGTCGCCCCGGGGATCTGCTGCAGCGTGTACCACGCATCCCCTGACCAAATCGCTTCGCCATCGAGCGACTTGGGATCGAGCCGGAAGCCATAGCAGCGATCGGTTTCGAGCGGGCCCAACCGCAAGCGAACCGCGCTGCCGCTGGGGGCCGGGCTGGCTTCGACTACCGCATGGTCGCGCACGTCGATTTTGGGGCCCCCGTAGGTCTGGGTCGGGGCATAGGTCCAGGACTGCAGCGTGTAGTTCGCAGGGTTGGCCAACCAGGTTCGATCGATCGGCTGGGTGAATTCGATCTCGAACCCATCGGGGGTGGCGCGGATCGTGCGCATCTCGAACACCGACTTGCCGGTGGGCACCAAGCGTTGCAGCCCCGATTGGGTGCCCTGCCAGTTCCAATTGCCCCCCGCGCCGATTCCCCCGATGTACAACGCCCCATCGGGTCCCCACGCGAGCCGGTTGACCCCGCACGAGAGCCCCTGGGTGAAGCGGAAGAGCGCACCTTGCAGCACGCCGCCCACGCGCTCCAACGCTGCCCGCCGGATCCCGCCCGCGGTCAGCTCGCCGATCAACAGTTGGCCCGCATAAGGCCCGTCGGGGATCAACACCGGTTGGGTGGGGGAGTTGACCACCTCGTTGTGCGGCATGTACAAGGCCGGCGGCGTGCGCATGCGATCGCAAAACACGCTCGGGTGGCCTCCCAAGGGAAAGCGATCCTTGAGCATGGGGACAAAGCGCGTCCAGTTGTAGTGCCCGTAGAAGCGCCCGGGAATCACCTCGCACAACACGCTGGTCGGCATCCAAGCGCCTTGGTTGTCGAGGTAGACCAGGCTGCCTAGCGGCCCCTCGCCCAACCCGTTGGGGGTCCGGAAGCCGCCGGCGATCGCATGGATAGAGTGGTTGCTCAGGTCGACTTCGATCGCGCAGCCGCGCAGCGGCCCGTTGGTCCCCGAGTTGTTCTCCATGCCCTCCCATTTGGGCGGTCCCATCGAGGTCGACAGGTTGGCGTACAACTTGCCGTCGCGCGCCACCATCCCGAATACGAATTGGTGGTAGTTCCAACCCTCCCAGCCCGAACCCACCACCTCACGCGTTTCATAGACGCCGTCCCCGTCGCGGTCCTCGAGCCGCAGGATCGCCCGCCGGTTGGCCACGTACAGCGTGCCATCCACCACGCAAATCCCGCTCGGCTCGTACAAATCGGTGGCGATCGTTTGGATCGCACCGGTCGTCAAATCGTAGGCATACAAGCTGTCGGGCGGCTTCGAATCGATGTCCGGCAGGCTGACTTCGTCGCGCTGCAGTGGGTCAAAGGTGCCAAACGCCAAACGCCCATCGGGCAAGAACGCGAGGCAGCCAATCTTGGGCACTAGGTCGCCGGTAGGCAGCGTTTCCACGCGCCATCCAGGATGCACCCCCGCGACGGGCAACCCATGACCCGGCTT
>Ga0116152_10002504_pt1 | contig 14946 bp, 11 predicted proteins | sample AD_UKC119_MetaG_FD_89894 | JGI IMG/M metagenome (GOLD analysis project Ga0116152, IMG submission 89894) | Active sludge microbial communities of municipal wastewater-treating anaerobic digesters from Hong Kong - AD_UKC119_MetaG | ecosystem: Engineered > Bioreactor > Anaerobic > Digestate... | reverse complement strand
TAACCGGTTCGGATAACGCCGGAACCAGAGAATCAGTTTGCCAAAATCATTTCGCATGATGGTGTTGCCTTTTTTTGTCATTCACTTTTTTTATTACTGAAACAAAGCTAACGGAATGAATTCAAATCCTCATCGATTGCCCTGGTCGAACTGATGAAAATATTCAAATAATAAACATAACGACCTCTCTACCCTTCTTTTGCAACGAGGGGTTTGCTTTTCAGCATTTGTAATGCATTTTTCCTATATCATTTTTACAGATTTGTTTTATTTAAAACAAAAAAATGTTGGCCGATAATTGGTTTATCACCGACCGGAATGCAGAATATTTCCTCACTTTTATGGTTACCGACTGGATTGACGTATTCATACGGAAGGAATACAAAATGGAGATTTTCAATCCGCTGAACTTTTAATGTACGGAGGTGAAAAATTATGAGTTACAAACGAGTGGAAGGTGAACATCAGAATAACCCGTAACCTGAAACCCGCTAACCCAAAACGCTTTGTTTAACTCAGTCGTCTTCTGCCTTTGCGTCACTCCGGCTCTGAGTAAAAGTCAGAGAAGCAGTGCCCCCAACTCAGTTTTACACTGCCATACACTAACCCGACGTCTGACTTCAGGTCAAGCGGGAACTGACCCCAACTCGTTTCGCCACTTACCCCAACCAAAAAAAAGCGACTTCCACTCAGTCAGCCTTTAACCCTTACCCGGATAGCGATTGAGTCTCAGTCAGTCGGAAAGTGACTTCCACGCACCTTGTGACTGACCCTGACTCAAAGCTGAATTGAGTCCGACTGACGGAAACAACCATATATGACGCTGATTATCAGATTTAAATATAATTTTATTTCCCTTTTAAACTTATTTCAGGGGAGGTTATAAACAGTTTTTACCGGTTTATTTGTTGATAAATAGTAAAAATAAATCAACCAAATCGTTTGCAAAGATGGTTGACTTATTCTATTTTTGAAAAATAAAATAAACTGCTTTTAAAATGACACCATTTAATTTAGAACATATTCAACTAAAATCAATTAAAAAGAAAATGCTATGAAAAAACAGGCTGACAAAGATGTCTTCAGTAAACGGCTCAAAAGCGCACGTATACTGGCCAGGCTCACACAGGAGGAACTGGCCAGCCAGGTTGACATCACCAAAAACGCTATTTCGAAATACGAAAAAGGCGAAATGATGGCCGAACCGGGCATGCTCAAAAAGCTTTCCGAAACGCTGAAAGTGGCCTACGATTACCTCACCCGTCCCTTTGATGTGGAATTTGTAAAAGTGGAATTCCGTAAAAAAACCCGCCTGCCGAAAACAGAAGAGTACGCCATTGGCGAACAAATCCGCATCCAGGTTGAGAACTACCTGCAAACCGAAGAAATCCTGAACATCGACTACACCTTTGATCATCCTTTTCCCGGTGCACGGGTGCGCACAAAGGAAGATATGGAAAAGTATGCCCAATTGCTAATTGAGAATTGGCATCTGGGCATTAACGGCATCCCCTCGGTTTACCGGATGCTCGAAGACAACGAAATAAAAGTGATTGAACTGACTGCCAGCACAGACTTCGATGGCTGGTCGGCATTAGCCAACGGGAAATACCCGGTTATCGTAATCAACAGTAACATCACCACCGAACGAAAACGTTTTACGGCCATTCACGAACTGGCCCACCTGCTGTTTGATTTCGACGAATCGTTAAGCGACAGCGATACCGAAAAACTGTGCCACTATTTTGCCGGAGCCGTATTGCTGCCCGAAACCATGATGTACCGACTATTTGGCACCAGCCGGGTGAAAATTTCGGACAGCGAACGCAGGATGATGAACAAAACCTATGGCATTTCCCACCAGGCATTTATGTACAGGGCGCTCGAACTGAAAATTATCAAACCCTATACCTACCAGCAGTTTCAGTATCTGATACGCAACGACAGGCAGGAAAAAGCGCTGAGCCTGTATCAGGGTGAAGAAAAAGCTGTAAGGTTTTTATCGCTCATTTACAGGGCTATTGCCGAAGATTATGTAACACTGGGGAAAGCCGCCGAACTGTCGGGGCTGCCCGAAGAAGAACTTGCTGAAGTATTAAATTAATAATAGAGCAATGAAAAGGAACAATGTTAAAAACACAGGCACCGATGGGATGCACCTAAAGGAAATCAAAAGAATAAAGGAAACCGAAAGTTTATACAAAACACCGTTGCTGATTGCTGACACAGCATTTCTGCTCGCTCTTTTCCGAAAATACAAAGTGCCCCCGCCAGCGGGATATCTGCCCGAATTGTGGCTTACCGACCTTCAGGTCAGAGGTTATTCACCTTTTCTGCAACAGCAATTGCACCCGTGGCTGATGACTGGAACGATTTCCCGGTTGGAAACCGATGAGGAACTGTTTACCTGCACCATGCAGCAGTCAGCCGGTGTTGGAATTTGTATAACCGAAATGCTGGCGCTGTGTACCGCACAAACACGAGGGGTGTATGTGGTTGGCATCAGCCCGCTGCTGCAAAACCAGGCCGCCAGCCTGAAAGTGCCTTTTGTGCACGGAATTTCGCTACTCTCCCGGGTGCACGGCGACAAGACTGTCACTCCTCAAACCGATTTAACAAGGGTAAAGAAAAACGAGATATTTCTTTCCGGGGTGCCGGCCCCCATCGCCGGTAACTACTCAAAAATGTAAATGCCTATGGCAATTTTTACTTTTGAAGCACTTGATGCCGAACAACTGGCCATTTGCGATGAGAAAATGGGAGAACTGCGGGCCATATTTCCGCAGACCGATGCCTTGTCCGGGAACGACAGGGTGAGTATGAGAAAACTGGACATCAAAGCACAGAGTTTTGTGCGCGATGCCATTAACTGGAGCAAGGACGTGCCAGAAATGGCCAGTCCGTTTGTAAACCTGGAAGCCATGGAAAGTACGCTGGCTTTTCACGAACAGATGGTGCGGCTGGGAGCCTCGCTCGAATCGCTTACACGTTATGTTAACGACCTGGCGCTTATCAGTGGCAGCACGGTGGAAGACATGGCGCGCGCCTGTTACCACGGGTTTAAAACTGCATCCCGGCACCGTGTACCGGGCGCCAGCACTGCCTATGCCATGTTGAAAACAAGGTACAGGGGTTATGGAAAAAAAGGGCCGGCAGAACCCACCGAAACGGAACCTGCCAACCCTGTCGATTGATTCGTATTCCATTGCGTAGCCGCGCAGTTACGGATTTCGGAATCAGGTATTCAAATTCAGCCCGCGCAAGCGGGCTGTTTTTGTTGGGTAAAGGTAGGAAAGAAACACCTGCTTTTGAATAAAAAGTGACAATTGATTATATATTCTTAATCATTATTAACTGGTTAATTGAATTTTATTAATTTAGTTGCCTTATTAACTGTTCCTGCCTTCAGACAGGGTAAACCTAAAAATAAACAATGACCAAATGAACGCTCTGGGTTTTTCTTTTACATCAAATCCCTTTAAAGCTTTTCAAACATGGATATATATGTTGAGTAGATTTATTGGAGGAAAGAAAACTAAAGTTCCTTATCTGATTATCATATTGCTTTTAATAAATACGCTGTGTGTTTTCGGGCAAAAACCACCCGAAGGTGCTGTGCATGGGAATCCAGCTAAAGTACTTGAAAAAACTCCCGATGATGACCATTGGGCGCAAGCCCGTTGTGATGTGGCCACACTGAAATATGGAGTGGCAAACAATGGTACAATAGAAATTGATTACCTGGAAGTTATTCAGGAGAATCTGACAACCGGTGAAATCAAAAGTTTTGCAAGAGAGGATTATAGCGTAGAAGATTACGTGCCGGAAACCAGTGAAGCCGGGTTATACAAACGCGACCCCTGGTTTGTGGAAAATGATTTTTCACGCAGATTAGAGAATTCGGTGCAGAAAAATGGTACACTGATTATCAGGGCTGGTGAAAAACCTGACTATATCTCGCACTTCTGGACTAAATGTCTGAAAACTGAACCCAATACCCGTCACCGTGTTATTGTCAGATTCAGAATATCAGGCGAAATCGGATTTCAGTATGGCCTTGATTACAGTCCTTCTGCCGATTGTGGAAATTCTGTTCATACAGAAGCATTTTTTACAAAGTGGTTTTTCGATACCAAAGGAGAATTTTTAACCGACACTTTCCCCGACTATTCAAAAGTGGAAAAATTCGGACGTGAACATTATGGATTTTACACCAATGGAATCTTCTTTATTTCAAAAATGATGGTAGATGCAAAAGTTGGAAACAGCGTTGAATTAAAGACTGATGCCACATCTTGGGAGCCCAGATTAATGACTTTGAAAGGTGATAGATATGAATACGAAACAGGTTGGACAATTTCCCAAAAAACACACTACTGTTTCAGGTTAAATATGAGTGAAAATTCTCATATACCCGCACTTTTTATGGAATCGGTTAACAATTCATTGGTGCATTCCGAAGATGTAGAGTCAAACGGACAACCAAATGGATATAATTTTTATACAGCACCGCTCATTCCAGTGTCAAACAGAGAACTTAGCAAATCCGGTAATCTGAAAATAACCTACAGCCCAGATTCTGTATATCTTCACCTGTTTTCGCCACACAAAATAAAACGACTGCTTGTTACCGACATGAACGGAAGAACAGCTTACGACTATTATGCCAATATACCCGATAAAATAGTAATTGCCGGAATTAATACCGGAACCTACATTGTTACTATTGAAACCGATAAGGGAATATTCTCAGAAAAATTCATCAAATAAATATTGCATCACACAACCGAATGGAAAAACACGAATTACTCAATAAAATAAAACAACTCGAAGGCCTCACCCACGACGAACGGGCCTATCTTGTTGAACTTATAAACACCAAAAAGAAATACGGCCTTGTGTGGGAAGACAAACCCGAAGACGTTGAAGAACAACTTCGTACTCATTTGCCGGTATTAAAAGAAGTGGTCGAACGCCGCATAATGTCTGAACCGGGGAAAAAGTCTGAACCGGGATTAACAGGATTAAATGATTCTCCTGATTCAAATCCGGCAAAATCAAAACCGCTTCAAACTTCCCTTTTCGGTGAAGCAGAAAATCAAGGCAATCATGAAAATCCAAAAAATCAAGGTTCAGACAGTTGCCCAAATCATATTTTAATCGAAGGCGACAACCTCCACGCTCTCACTGCCCTTACTTTTACCCATGAAGGCGCAATTGATGTAATTTATATTGACCCGCCATACAATACCGGCAACAAGGATTTTAAATACAACGACAGTTTTGTTGACCGCGAAGACAGCTACCGCCACAGCAAATGGCTCTCGTTTATGGATAAACGGTTGCGAATTGCCAAAAGGTTGCTAAGTGAAAAAGGAGTGATTTTTATAAGTATTGATGATAATGAAATCAACCAGTTGAAGTTGTTATGTGATGAAATTTTTGATGCAAATAATTTTGTGGGTTTGTTACCAACAGTAATGAATTTAAAAGGGAACCAAGACCAATTCTGTTTTGCAGGGACTCATGAATATACTTTAGTATATGCTGCATTGAAAAGTCAATTTAAACCCAATCAGTTAAATTTTGATTCAGAGGATTTGGAAGAATGGGATGAAGATGAAATTGGACCATTTAAAAAAGGAGCTCCTTTAAGAGCAACAGGTACTGAATCTTATAGGGAAGACAGACCTCTTATGTTCTATCCAATTTTAATAGACTCAAATAATAATGTATCAACTATTTCCAAGGAGGAACATCAGTTTATTTTTGATAAATCTATTAAACAATTTGATGATGAACATCTTAGTGAAATTCTATTAAAATACAACAGATTGAATTATGAGATTGTTTTACCACGTGTAGATTCAGATTCTTATGGTAGATGGCGTTGGGGCTATAACGAAAATACAATTAATCGGCTATCTTATGATGTTGTAGTTACAAGGACAAAGAATGGTATTTCATTATATAAAAAACAAAGACCTGAACTTGGAGATTTACCTTCGAAGAAACCAAAAACTATTTTCTATAAACCAGAATATAGCAGCGGAAATGGAACTTCTCAATTAAAAGAGATAATGAACAAGAAAGTGTTTGATAATCCAAAACCTTTAGATTTAATTAAAGACCTACTTACAATTTCATCACAAGAAAAGAGATTAGTTGTTTTGGATATATTCGCCGGTTCCGGCACCACACTCCACGCCACCATGCAGTTAAATGCCGAAGATGGTGGCAGCCGACAGTGCATACTAGTTACCAACAATGAGAATAAAATTGCCGAAGAAGTTTGCTACGAGCGCAACCGCCGTGTAATACAGGGTTACACCAACAGCAAAGGCGAGTGGGTGCCGGGTTTAACCAACAACAATTTGCGGTATTACAAAACGGAGTTTGTTGGCCGCGGGCCCAGCCTTAAAAATAAACGTGAGCTTACCAAATTGGCCACCGAGTTGCTTTGTATTAAAGAGGATTGCTACAACTGTCAGAACCACGATTTGGAAAGATTAAAGGATTGGCAGGATGAAGTTGTAGGTTTTGAGAGGATTAAAAAAGCAATGAAAGACATTCGCGTTTTTTCGGAAAATGATAAAAAAATGATGGTGATTTACAACGAGGAGGTGATTGAAGAAGCTGTTGCGCTGATTAAATACCTGCTGAAGCAACCAGGTAAATCCTTAAATCCTGAAAATCAAGGTTCAGACTTTAAAGTTTATGTTTTCAGTCCTGGTCAATACCCGTTTACCGAAGAGTTTGAGGAAGTGCTGCCCTGGATAAAACTTTGTGCCCTGCCCGATGCCATTTACAAGGCTTACATGAATATTCTGCCTAAAAAACAGAAAGTGGCAAAACTGCATCTGGAAGACGAGACTGAAGAAACTGAAACCGAAAATTAAACCTCACAACCCATGATTATACTTAAAAAATACCAGGAAGAGGCAGTTGACAGCCTGATTCAAAATACCTGCAAACTGCTTCAACGTCCCAACGCCCGGCAGCAATTGGTTTTTAAAGCGCCAACCGGTGCTGGTAAAACCATCATGATGGCTGCTTTTCTGAATAAGTTTTGTGAGGAATTACCCGATAAACTGGAACTGCAAAAACGCAAAGCTGCCTTTGTTTGGATTGCGCCCAACAAACTTTACATTCAGAGCTATAAAGCGCTAAAAGAGTATTTCTCGGAGTTACGTTCCATAAAACCCATTTTTTTCGAAGATATTACCGGCAATGGTATTCAGCCAAACGAAATATTGTTTGTAAACTGGGAGAGCATTAATAAAGAGAAAAACCTGATGGTGCGCCCCAATGAACAGGGCAAAACATTGTATGCCTACATTGAACATGCCCGGATGGAGGACACCGAAATTATTGTGGTTATTGATGAGGAACACATGTTTGCAAGTCCCAGAACAGCCAGACGTGCCGCTGAGGTACTTCAAAAAATCTATGCAAAACTCGAAATCCGGGTTTCAGCCACACCAGTCACCAACAGCGATTATAAAACCACGGTGGAACGCACCGATGTGGTAAAAGCCGAAATGATAAAAGAGGGAATTATCCTGAACCCTGCATTGGATGAATACGAGCAGGAAGGTCGCACACTGAACATGGTTTTAATGGACCTTGCCCTCCAAAAACGTGAACAGTTGCTGGCTGCCTATCAGAAACTGGGGTTAAAAATCCATCCATTGCTTTTAATTCAGTTACCAAACGATGACAGGGAAACCAACAGTGCTGAAGATGAACAATACATTCAGCAGGTAATTCAATATCTCGAAGTGTATAAAGGCATCACCATCAAAAACAACAAACTGGCCATCTGGCTTTCGGGCAGAAAAGAAAACCTCGACGATATCGAGAAACATGAAAATATGGTGGAAGTGTTGTTGTTTAAGCAAGCCATTGCACTGGGTTGGGATTGTCCCCGAGCTGCGGTATTGCTTATCTTTCGTGAACTGCACAGCCAGACTTTTTCAATTCAGACTGTTGGCCGTATATTGCGTATGCCCGAGCAAAAACATTACCCCGATGTGATGCTCAACCAGGGATATGTTTATACCAACGTCAGCCGTAATCAGATTGAAATTATCCGCGATGACATTGATTATATTACCATGAACCGGTCACAACGGATTGATAATTATAAAGCTGTAAATCTTCAGTCGGCATTTATTAATACCCGCGTGGTGCGTAATCGTTTGGGTTCCACATTTCGCAAAACATTGTACGAAGTAGCTGAAAAATACTGGAACCTGACACGTGCAATGAGTGATGAGGCAGTATCAGCAAGAAATCGTCAGCAGCTAAAAACACGAATGATTAATGTTGATATATCAACCATCGATATTGTAATACCTGAAAATGTGCAACTGTCGGGTGAGATAGAAATAAAACAGGTAACAGATACTGCCCGATTTGCCAAAACGCCTGATGAGTTAAACCTTCTTTTCCGGCAATTCTGTAAATCCAATGTGGGTAATTTTGCTCCTGTTGATTCAACGCCAGTGCTTGAGATGGCCCTGAAAATGTGGTTTGAAGACTATTTCGAGTATAATGAATTTGAAGCCATAAAGATTATTCTTTACGCCGATAATCAAATACAGTTTGTTGAAATAATTGGTAAAGCAATTGAAGAATATGAGGCACATTTGAGTGAAAAAGCAAAAACTGCAACGAAAGATATTCAGAAATACGCCTGGGAAGTACCGCAGGAAAGGATTTACAACGAGAATTATACTGAAGTTGAAGCTGACACCCATGCCCTGATTCCATTTTATGAAAGCAAAAGGGTTTCAAATCCCGAGAAAGCTTTTCGTGAATTTCTGGAGGGAAACAAACAACACTTTGAATGGTGGTACAAAAACGGAGAAAATGCCAAAGAACATTTTGCGGTACCCTACATTGACTATTTGGGAGAACAAAGATTGTTTTATCCTGACTTCGTTATCAAAGCAAAAAATGGGGAAACTTTTCTCTTTGACACAAAAACTGAAGGTAGCGATCCGGCCAACGCACATTTAAAACACAATGCTTTGGTTGAATATATGGAAGAAAAAAACAAAAACGGGCAACAAAACAGAGGCGGCATTTTAATTGGCCGGCAACAAGGCAACATCACAACCTGGAGATTTTGTAAGAACAGAATTTCGAACACGAAGGATTTAACCGGCTGGGAATATTTTAATCCTGGCATAAATTAGAAGTTTAGCACCATGTTTATTCTGTATGTTGATGAAAGCGGCGACCCGGGTGTGGGGAAACATTGTTCACCGCATTATATCCTTTCGGGACTGATTGTGCATCAGAACGATTGGGATAAATTTCTTGGCCGTTTAAAAACATTCAGAAAATCGCTGAAAGCGAAATATGGATTGAATCAGCGAACAGAAATTCATGCGGCAGAACTAATCAGGATAAACAAGCAGGAAGAATACAGAAAACTGCATAAAACAGCAAGAATAACTATTCTGAAAGAATATGCTACCGAAATTCCCCGGATTTTTGACACGGGCAGGATAATCAATATTTGCATGAATAAGCAGGACTATACCGAAACGGGTGAAATTCAGAAAGCAGCCTGGCAAAGAATGATTCAACGTTTTGATACCTTTTTAAAGAAAAATTCGAATGAAAAAGGGATTATTATTTCTGATGATACAGACAGTTTGATGCTAATGAAACTTCACCGTAAAATGAGGGTTTATAATCCGATACCTTCTCATTTTTCAGGTTCATACAATGCTCCCACCGATAACATTGTTGAAGATATTTTTATGCGCTCCTCACACCATTCCTATTTTATTCAAACAGTAGATGTAGTTACACATTTGTTGTACAGGAGAGAATTCCCCAAAGGAAGTTTAAGAAAATACAATCTGGAGAATCTGTTTCTGAAATTAGAACCAGTCTTATTGAAAGAGGCAAGTAAACACGATGAATATGGAATTGTCAGAAAATAAAAAACCCCGGTTTAACAACCGAGGATTTTTTGCGACCCCAACAAAGCAAGCGGCTTTGCCGCGGCCGGCTTATATCTTTTTACGAAAGTATTCAGATATTGTTTTCGTGTCGAAAATACAATACTTTTTTATCAAATGCAATAGATCATCTGAAACTTATTAACTATAAACATTTAACAACTAACCAATAAACATATGGCAAAGAAAGGATTAGACACTACATTTCTGCACTACGGTATCCGCAAAGAAGATATCAGCCTGATTGAAACGCTCTGTATTCAGCACCAACTCGATTTTGATTGGGTAAAGGAAGATTTGCTCAAAGAATTTCATGAACGAAAAATCAGGAACCAGGCACTTGATGAAAAATCGATTGAAAAAGTAATTGAAAAGGCACTTCAGAAAATTAAATAGCCATGTTAATCAAACGTATAAAAGCAAGGAACTTCAAAACATATCTGAACCTTGATTTGGATATTGCATCGGATGAAGAAAGACCCATCATTTTGATTGGTGGTGCCAATGGAGGTGGAAAAACCACTTTGTTTGAAGCCGTATATGGGGCGTTATATGGGTTGCAGATTCATAGTCATCGTCAGTTTCGCGAATTATTAAACGCCGGTGCTTTGGGAAAAGAAGATGAAAAAATAGTTCTTGAACTGCATTTTACCGGTAAAGTACTGAATGAGGATCAACAATATGTTCTGACAAGAACCTATGCACTAAATCCACAGGGAATTCCGGTTGAAAGTGTAAAACTTAACATGAATGGAACTATTTTCCTCTATGGCACTGCAACACCTCCGGCTCAGCGGGCTGAACAGGAAGCCCAGGTAAACAAAATCATAAAAGCCAATTTGCCACAGGAATTAAGCCGGTATTTTCTTTTTGATGCCATGGAAGCGGGGAGCCTTTTAAAGGAAGACCAGTTAAACCGGGTGATAAAAGAGAATATTGAAAATGTAATGGGATTCAATAAGTACATGCAGTTGGCCAAATCAGCCGAAAGTTTGTATCAGATCTGGACTGCACAAAGACTTCAGGTTGAAAATGAAAAAAAAGAATACCTCGGATTACTGGAAGAGAAGAAAAAACTGGAAGCAGAATTATTGATAATTGAACAGCAGCAGCAGGACGCATTACATTATTCAGTAGCCAACAAGGAGCTATACGATAACCTGAAAAACGGATTAAACCAGGAAGCAACCATCAAAAACAAAATACTGCAAACTGAAGCACAGATTAATAATATTCTGAAAAAGGAGGAGTTGTTCAGAAACGAACTGGACAGTTTTCTGAAGGATATCGAAATCAATGTATGCATTCCAAAACTAATTGAAGCTGTTAAATCGGAGATTAGCCTGATAGTGAAATCAAAGAACCTACAGTTACAACAGGAAAATGCGAATTTAAATCCGGAACAGGTTGAAACAATCAGTCAGATAATTCTTGACTATCTGAACAGGAATAATTTACTATCCAATCAAATCAACTTGCAAACCATTACAGATTATGTAATGAGTTCAATCACAAACCATGAGAAGATTGATGAATTCAGTTTTCTGGATTTTTCAGAAGTAAAAGCATTAGAAAATCTGCTCAGTACAAAATCAGCCAATAATTTTCCAGCAATCGACCAGCAAAAAGTAGAATTAAACCTTGCACTTACCCAGATTCCAGGACTGGAAGTACAAATTGAACAGATGAAAGCACAGATTACGGGAAGAGATTATTCCATTCTGAAGGCGTATGAAGACAATGAATCAAACATTAAAAAATATGAGATCCAGATTGCTGAATTAAAAAGTGAAATATCAAAGATTGCGAAGCGCCTGCATCAATTCGACATACAAATCAGCCAGGAACCTGATCCAAAATATGAGGCATTGGGAAAATTGAAAGGTTTTTTTGAAGACGTGGCTAACCAGTTGCTGAAAGTAAAAAAGCAACAGATAGAACTCAAGATGAAACAAGACCTGAATACAAACCTGACGGCCTATCTTGATGTGATAGATCGTGTTGAGTTATCGGAAAACCTGGCCAATCTTACTTTTAAAATCTACCACATTTCCGGAAACGAAATCTATTTAAGTCAGCTCAATACAGCATCCAAACAAATTGTGGTACAGGTTTTACTGAAATCTCTTCACGAGTTTGGCGACTATAATCCCCCGGTTATGATTGACACAGTGATGGGAGTACTTGACGAAACCAGCAGGGCGACAGTTCTTGAAAACTATTTCCCTGAATTATCGCATCAGACAATCCTGTTAAGTTCAGATAGTGAAATCAGGCCGGTAAAGGATTTTGAAAAGATTGAGCCTTTTGTATCGAAAGTTTTCACATTGAAACGCGACAGGGAAAAGCAATTTACTGAGGTTGTTTCAGGTTATTTTGGTAAATCTTTAATCAGCTAAACATGAGTGCAATTAATTTACAGAATATTCGGCAGGCCGAAGGATTAATGGAGGAACTATTTGAAGTAAGAAACAAAATCGAACAGAGAATTAATCTTGAAAAATACACAAACGGTCAGAAAAGTATCACGATTAATGGAAATAAAATAATGAGAATTTGCCTGATGGCAGGCCTATCAAGTAAGGAAAAACGTGAAATTGCTGAAATTGAAAAAGTCCCTTTATCAAAAAACAGTAACAGGATTTTTGAAACGCTTTTTACGTTGCATAATTTGGGTGGAGTTTATTCTGCATTATTGAAATTACGTTATAATGGACTAAATGTTGATTGGGATAATGCTGTTTTAAAAAGCAAAATTATTAATTCTGAGATACTAAGAGGTGGACAAATTTTGTTGAATGATGTTGTTATGGAAGATTGGCTTTTGAATACGGTAAATCTGACAGGAAGCTCAAAAGCTGGCAGAATACCGTCATTAAATTTAAATATCGGCACCTATGAAGATAATATTCCAGCACTAATTAGCCTGAACAGCAGAGAAATTCAAAATACACAGATAATCATTGCAGGAACGACCGGTTCTGGTAAATCAAATTTATTGGCTGTACTATTAAACGAAATAAGAAAGATTTCAATTGATAGCGTATATCCTGTAAACTTTCTGCTGTTTGATTATAAGGGTGAATTTTCAGATCCTGCTAACAACAACTGGCTTGAACTTTTTGAAGTTGACCGCAGCGCAATTCTTGATCCAATTTCAGCACCCCTTCCTTTTAATCCATTCAAGGATTTTTCAGGAAGAACTCAAAACGAAATCAATTTATATTCAACAGAATTATCTAATGCACTATGTGCCATTGATAATACTAGAATCAGTGCAAATATGAATAATCGTCTTTCAGAGGCAATTATTAATTCGTACAAAAGAACACAAAATAAAGCAGTGACTTTTGAATTGATTCTGAAAGAGTATGTTGCATTACTTCCGGGAAATTCCAGAGATCATGATGACAGTATAACTTCGGTGTTAAAACAACTGATCAGGACAAATCTTTTTGATGGAGTGGATCATATTAATCTGATAGCTGATAGTTACATAATAAAAATGGATAGCTTCCCCAAAGACGGTTCAATAGCAAAAGCCATTGTTTATTTTATTGTCTCAAAATTAAATACCATTTACGAAAAGCTATCAAAACAAGCGATTGACGATGAATGCGTTGAATTAAGACATTTTACCATAATTGACGAAGCACATTACATGTTAGGATTTGATAACAAACCTCTCCGAGATTTAATTGCAATTGGTAGGAATAAAGGATTGAGCATCATTCTTGCTACCCAAAATATGGAAAGCTACAAAAGTGAATATTTTGATTTTTATGCGAATGCTCAATATCCTCTTATTATGAAACAGCAATCAATAAATGATAGCGTTATAAAGGATTTATTTGGTGTATCAGGAAATGAGTTTAATGAAATCAAACAAGCCATTTCAGGGCTCCAGAAAGGAGAACTAATTATAAAAAATCCTTTGGCCTTTACGCTCGGAATGGGCAAGAAATATAAGAAAATAAAGGTTAGTCATTTGATTTAGCAAAACCTCCCTCTGCCCACGCCACTTTGCAATCCGTTTTCAATCAGGAAGGATTGAAAAAGCCAGAAACAAAACAAAAAGCTCAATAAGAATGGGGGAACCGGGAATTTGGGCAAATTCAGAGTTAATTGAAGAGAAATACCGGAGATGAAACAAAAAGGGTTAAAAGCTGACTCCTCCTCTGCCCCCGGATTTGCAATCCGGGATAAATGGCTTGGCATTTGCAATGCCTTGCTCTGCGTAACATTTGGTGCTGAGGTAAAAAAGTACGGTCTAAAGAGGAATTAAAACAGAATTCAATTCCCCCTTTTAAAAGTGGGACACGGTTGCCAATACCGGTATTTCAAGTTTCGGGCAGGCTGTTAAAAAGGAAATTACAACATTTGTAGGCTCCAAAAAAGTTGTTCTTCTCCGGTCTCCTGTTTTCGGACTTCCGACTCCCGGTTCCGGCCTTCCTCCATTCTCCAAAATAGTTTACCTTTGCCCCCTGAAATTTTCAAAAGTATGGAGAGAAGAAATGTTGAGATAATGGCGCCGGTCGGTTCTTACGAATCGTTGATGGCCGCTATTCAGGGTGGTGCAGGTTCGGTTTATTTTGGGGTTGAACACCTGAATATGCGCTCGCGTTCATCCAATAATTTCTCTCTCGACGATTTGCGGAAGATTGTTGAAATCTCCTCCAAAAACAAGGTAAAAACCTACCTCACTTTAAATGTCGAAATTTTTGATGGCGAAATCCAACTCATGCACCAGGTTTTACAGGCCGCAAAAGATGCAGGGGTTTCGGCTGTTATTGCTGCCGATGTTTCTGTAATTCAGCACGCCCGATCCATTGGTTTGGAAGTACACATTTCCACACAGGTAAACATAACCAATATTGAGGCAGTAAAATTTTACTCCATGTTTGCCGATGTGGTAGTACTTGCGCGCGAAATGAATTTGGGCAGGGTTACCGAAATCAGCAACCAG
>Ga0116152_10002501_pt1 | contig 14951 bp, 15 predicted proteins | sample AD_UKC119_MetaG_FD_89894 | JGI IMG/M metagenome (GOLD analysis project Ga0116152, IMG submission 89894) | Active sludge microbial communities of municipal wastewater-treating anaerobic digesters from Hong Kong - AD_UKC119_MetaG | ecosystem: Engineered > Bioreactor > Anaerobic > Digestate... | reverse complement strand
ATCAAACCCCCAGAGACCCGCCATGACCGTGAAGACCCGAAAGAAGACCGAAACCCGCCTGATGACCGGCGCCGAGATGGTAATCGAGGCACTCCGCGAGCAGGGCGTGGACGTCCTCTTCGGCTATCCGGGCGGTGCGGTGCTGCCGATCTATGACGCCCTGCACAGCGCCCCGGAACTGCAGCATGTCCTCGTGCGCCACGAACAGGGCGCGGGCCATGCGGCGGAGGGCTATGCCCGTTCGACCGGAAAGTGCGGCGTCGCGCTGGTGACCTCCGGCCCCGGCGCGACCAACATGGTCACGCCGATCACCGATGCGATGATGGATTCGATCCCGATGGTCGTCATCTGCGGCCAGGTGCCGACGCACCTGATCGGGACCGACGCCTTCCAGGAAGCCGACACGACCGGCATCACGCGCAGCTGCGCCAAGCACAACTACCTCGTCACCGATGTCGACCAGCTGGCGCGCACGATCCACGAGGCGTTCCACATCGCCACGTCCGGCCGTCCCGGTCCGGTGGTGATCGACGTCCCGAAGGATGTCCAGTTCGCCAATGGCACCTATGTCGGCAAGGACGGCGTGCACAAGCCAACCTATTCGCCGCGCATCCAGCCGCAGCCGGAAGCCATCGCAGCGGCGGCCGACCTGATCACGCGGGCGAAGCGCCCGGTCCTCTACACGGGCGGCGGCGTGATCAATTCCGGTCCGCGCGCGTCGGAACTGCTGCGCCAGCTGCAGAAGGAAACCGGCATCCCGGTCACCTCGACGCTGATGGGCCTCGGCGCCTTCCCCGCCTCCCACAAGGACTGGCTGGGCATGGTGGGCATGCATGGCAGTTTCGAAGCCAACAATGCGATGCACGATTGCGACCTGATGCTCTGCGTCGGCGCCCGCTTCGACGACCGCGTGACCGGCCGCATCGACGCCTTCTCGCCGAATTCGAAGAAGGTCCACATCGACATCGACCCCTCGTCGATCAACAAGATCGTCCGGGTCGACGTGCCCATCGTGGCCGACTGCGCGGCGGCGCTGGATGCGCTGATCGCGGCGCTGAAGCTGCGCACCGGCAAGCGGCCGGACCTCAAGCCCTGGAAAGCGGAAATCGACGCCTGGCGCGCACGGCGCTGTTTTGCCTATGAAAATTCCGACACGGTGATCAAGCCGCAATACGCCATCGAGCGCCTGTACGCGCTGACGAAGGACCGCGACCCCTACATCACCACGGAAGTCGGCCAGCACCAGATGTGGGCGGCCCAGTTCTTCCATTTCGACCAGCCGAACCACTGGATGACGTCCGGCGGCCTCGGCACCATGGGCTATGGCCTGCCGGCAGCGGTCGGCGTGCAGTGTGCCCATCCGGACGCGCTGGTCATCGACATTGCGGGCGAAGCCTCGATCCAGATGATGATGCAGGAGCTTTCGACGGCCGTGCAGCACAAGCTGCCGGTCAAGGTGTTCATCCTCAACAATGAGTGGATGGGCATGGTGCGCCAGTGGCAGGAACTGCTGCATGGCGAGCGCTATTCCCACTCCTACTCGCAGAGCCTGTCGGATTTCGTGAAACTGGCCGAAGCCATGGGCGGCCACGGCCTGCGCTGCGATGACCCAAAGGAACTCGATGGGAAGATCCTTGAAATGATTGAGATTGATGGGCCGGTCCTGTTCGACTGCCGGGTCGAGAATACGGAGAACTGCCTGCCCATGATCCCGTCGGGCTCTGCACATAACGAGATGATCCTCGGCCAGATAACTGGTAACGAAATTGGAGAGAGCGGCCGCAAGCTGGTCTGAAGACCGGCGCGCAGGCCGTCAGCAGACGGGAAGATGGGGAAGCGGCATGCCTGATAACGGCATCGTGCAGCTTGCAGTGCAGAACATCGGCACGATCGTGACCGTGATCTCTGCGATTGCAGCCGTGATCGGCGCGCTTGCCAGCCGCTCCGAGACGCGCAAACAGCGTGCCCTGCGCACCGAACAGCTGCGCCAGGCCATCGACAGCGCCAGCCTCGACTGGGGCAGCGCCGCCATCGACACGCTGGTCCGTGCCGCGACGCTCGCCCGCACGCGCCACATGCACGCCAATGAAGGCGCCTTCCAGACCGCGCGCACGGCAACGCTGATCAACCTGTCATCCCTGATCGACCGCGGCCGGATGTTCTTCCCCAATCTCGACGAGACCAAGAAGGGGGTCGAAAAGGACGGCGCCTATCGCGGCTCGCGCCCCCCTATTCTCGACGCCATGGTCTGGGTCCACTGCGAGGTCAGCGCCCTGACGCGCGACGGCGGCCCGACCGGCGAGAACAGCGCAGCCTATATCGACGAATGCCGCCGCCTCATCGTGTCGGAGCTGCAGGCGCATCTCGATCCGCGCAGGTTGAACCAGGTGGTGGGGCGCTATGCCGGACAGACGCGCACGCACCAGAAGCAGGCCATCGACCGCGCGGATGCACTGAAGCAGCAACTCTTGACTCGCCGTCCCGGCGTCTCCATCGAGAACCACACGCGCTACCAGGAACAGCCGGAGACGGTGCAATGAGTGACGGATCGGGAGTTCCCTCTTCCGCCGGTCCGAAATCGGCCTACTTCCTCGCCCATCAGGACGAGGAAGTCGAACGGCGTACGCTCGCCGTGCTGGTCGACAACGAACCGGGCGTGCTGGCACGCGTCGTCGGCCTGTTCTCCGGCCGCGGCTACAACATCGACAGCCTCACGGTCGCCGAAGTCGACGAAAGCTCCCACCAGTCGCGCATCACCATCGTCACCCAGGGCACGCCGCACATCCTGGAGCAGATCGAGGCCCAGCTGCTGCGCCTCGTGCCGGTCGGCGAAGTGGTCGACATCACCAAGTCGAAGCGCGGCATCGAGCGGGAGCTGGCACTCATCAAGGTCGCCGAAAAGGGCGAAAAGCGCGTGGAAGCGCTGCGGATTGCGCAGATCTTCCGGGCGAATGTCATCGACACCACGAATGAAAGCTTCATCTTCGAGCTTACGGGTGCTTCTGATAAGATAAGCCAGTTTGTGGAACTGATGCGCCCGCTCGGCCTTGTCGAGGTCAGCCGGACAGGTGTCCTGTCGATCAAGCGCGGAAAGGAAAAAGGATGAACCGTCTCCTCCTGTTGCCGTTCCTGGCCCTGTGCATTGCCGGCCCCGCCGCCGCGGCGCAGGAAGTTCCCGAAAGCTGCCAGCCGAAAGTGGCGGGCGTTGCCCTCGCACTTGCGGACCAGGCCGACGACGCGCAGCTGCAGTGCGATGTCGACCGTGCAGGCATCGTTGCGGGCCGGTCGGAGCGGCTGTTCAGCTTCTCGCCCGACCCGCTGGTCCGCATCGTCGACCTCGGCGTCTCGCCCAGCGGCGCCGTCTATGTGTACGACATCGTCGAAGAAGACGGCCTGATGAACCTCGATGCCCGCTCGGTGCCGGCGGACATGGACAGGGCCGCCAGCGTTCCGGTCTGCCGCCTGCATACGGTGCTGCCGGACGGGGTCACCAACCGGGTCTCGATCGCGCTGCTTGAAACCGCCTCGCCGGACGTCCCCGGCTATGCCGAGCGCGTGCAGGTCGTGGTCAATCCGGACGGATCGCACAGCTCCGTGCTGCTGCTCGATTCCCATGACGTCGTGACCACGATCCAGACGGCCGACGGCGCGCGCAGTTTCTCGCGCAACATGCGCCAGACCGACAAGATCGGGGCGCTCAACGAACTGATCATTGGTGTTGCCAATCACAGCGACGGCTGGACCTGCAACACCAACTGACCTCCCTACCCCCCCCCTTCAAAAACTCAACCCCATGCCGGAGCCGAACAGAAGCCCATGAAAGTCTATTACGAGCAGGACGCAGACCTGAAGCTGATCCAGAAGAAGAAGGTCGCGGTCGTCGGTTATGGCAGCCAGGGCCACGCGCACGTCCTCAACATGCGGGACAGCGGCGTGAAACAGGTGAAGGTCGCCCTGCAGGAAGGCTCCTCCAGCCGCAAGAAGGCCGAAGCCGAAGGCCTTGAAGTGGTCACGCCGGCAGAGGCCACGCAATGGGCCGATGTGGTGATGATCCTGGTGCCCGACGAGAAGCAGGCCGTGCTGTTCGCCAACGAGATCGAGCCGCACCTGCGCGCCGGCCAGCACATCATGTTCGGCCACGGCTTCAACATCCACTACAACCTGATCCGTCCGCGGGCAGACGTTGACGTGTCGCTGTCGGCGCCGAAAGGTCCCGGCCATACGCTCCGCGCGCAATACCAGATGGGCTTCGGCCTGCCCGGCCTCGTTGCCATCCACCAGGACGCCACCGGCACCGCTCGCGACGTCGCCCTCTCCTACTCCAAGGCCATCGGCAACACCCGCGCCGGCGTGATCGAGACCTCGTTCCGCGAAGAGACTGAGACCGACCTGTTCGGCGAACAGGCCGTGCTCTGCGGCGGCATCGTGGAACTGATCAAGGCCGGCTACGAGACACTGGTCGAGGCCGGCTATGCCCCGGAAATGGCCTATTTCGAGTGCCTGCACGAGACCAAACTGATCGTCGACCTGATCTACGAGGGCGGCATCGCCAACATGAACTACTCGATCTCCAACACGGCCGAGTATGGCGAATACGTCTCCGGCCCGCGCATCGTGAATGCCGAGGCAAAGGCGAACATGAAGAAAGTGCTCGAAGACATCCAGTCCGGCACGTTCGCGCGCAACTGGGTGCTGGAGAACCAGGCCGGCGCGCCGAGCTTCCACGCCATGCGCCAGCGCATGAATTCGCACTCCATCGAGGAAGTCGGCGAGAAGCTGCGCGGCATGATGCACTGGGCCAAGAACGACCGGCTCGTCGACAAGTCCCGCAACTAGGCGCGGCAGGAATCGCGGCGCAGGCTTCAGTCCGTGGCCTGCGCCGCCCCTTCCGGCATGCGATTGAGATCGACAAAGCCCTCGACCCCCGGCACCCGGCCCTTCATCGAATACTGCCAGATCCAGACCTTCCGGCCCGGCGGGCCGGACAGGCTGCGCATCCAGATGCGGTAGCCCGGAAACTCGGTGGCGAGCCAGTCGGCATAGAAATCCGGCGTCGTGTAGAGCACGGGCCGCGTGCCATACTCGGCCTCCAGCGCTTCGAGAAACGCGCGGATGCCGGACAGCGTCGCATCCCGCGATGCCGAAGGCTGGCAGTTGTGCGCATATTCAAGGTCGACCGCCGGCGGCAGGGTGCCGTTCCGCACTTCGACGGACTGGATGAAATTCGCCGCCTGGCCCGGCCCGTCCTTGCACAGCAGGTAGAAATGATAGGCGCCGACATGCCAGCCGCGCTGTGTCGCTTCCAGCCAGTTGTCCTGGAAACGCGGATCCTTCCAGTCGCGTCCCTCGGTTGCCTTCAGGTAGATGAAGTCGAGCGGCGCCTCGCCGAGCCTGTCCCAGTCGATGCGGCCATTGTGATGCGAGAGGTCGATGCCTTCGGCGCCGGGCGCTGGCGAGACCGGCTCGATGTCGGGCGCTTCGGCACTGCGCGCGCAGGCAGCACACAGGATCAGCACCGGCAGGATCCATCGCGTCAAAGTCATGCCCCCAGTCCCCACGCTTTCGCGGCAGACCGGTGACTCCCGTCAGGCGAAAACGTGACTGAAAATACAACCGAATTTTCCTGCAATGAAATCAACACCTTCCCTTTTCGGGGCACGATGCCTGCATTAGGCTGCTGCGGAAAGCCGTGATGAGGCAGAGTGGGCGATGGGTATTGTGGACAAATCTCGTGGCGGCGCCTCGCGCCCCGGCGCCGAGCCGGTGAACCTGATCCTGAAAGGGACGCATCTCCACGGTACGTTGAAATTTGCGGGCCAGACGGTCGTGTCGGGGCGCATCTCCGGCAACATACTCTGCCAGACCACGCTGTTCATCGAAGTGGGCGGCCGGGTCGAAGGCCGCGTGCAGGCGCCGACCATCGTGGTCTATGGCGAACTCGACGGCACGATCCTCGCCACGGAGTTCCTCGAAATCTGCACCGGCGCGATTATCGGCGGCAATGTGAAGGCACGCTCCGTGCGCGTCGACCAAGGCGCCAAGCTGACGGCGGACCTTGCGATCTCCGCAGACATTCCGACGACGCTTGAGCCACCAGCCGCGCCGGCCAAGCCCACGCCGCCCGCAATGGCCGGCTGATCAGCGCTCGCGCAGGCGCTGCATCTGTTCCGAATAGGGCTTGCTGGGATCGAACGCGCCCAGCTCTTCAAGCCGCGTACAGGACCATTTGTAGCCCTTGCTGCAGGACTGGCGCAGCGCATCGCCGCCGCCCACAACATCCTTCGGCCCGCCCGTGCCGGTGAACAGCATGTTGCCATAGCCGGCGCAGCCACTGACCTCGCCGAGTTCGCAGGACATCTTGTAGAGACGCCGCGCTTCCGGCTGGTTGGCATCCGTGCCGCGACCGAGCGATGTCAGGTAAGCCAGCGTCGCGCAGCCCTGTCCGTCGCGGCCGGTGCAGGCCTTGTCATAGGCCTTGATCGCGAGGTCATAATCCTGCTCGCCGCCTTCGCCCTTGCGGTACAGGTCTCCGGCGGTGACGCACGCCTTGTAGTCCCTGCTGGCGCAGGCGGCCGACGCCTCCTCGCGCGCCTTGTGCTGGTCGGCAAATGTGACTTCGGCTTTTTCGAACGCGATTTCGGCCTGAGAGCGCTGCACATTCGTGGACTGCGCCAACGTGGGGAGCGCGGCCGCCGCAGACGCAATGACAAGAGAAACAAGGAATTGGCGCTTCATCGGACTCGTCCTTTGATCAGTCTACCTGCCGCCGCATATAGGCCCGGCCCGATCAGGCGTCCACGCGCAGGCCTGCTTAAGCTTTCGTAACCTGCTCTTGCCGGGCCCCCGGTGCCGGGGCAGTATCCGCCACCAATCATGGACAACGCTTGGGAGGTGCGGTCATGGCAGCCAGCGATCAGGTACCGATCGGGTCCGGGTTTCACGCCAAGTCGACAGCGGCCGAAGTGGTGGCGGGCAAGGACCTTGCCGGCAAGAACGCCATCGTGACAGGCGGATATTCAGGCATCGGGCTCGAGACAGTACGGGCGCTCGCCGGCGCCGGTGCGCGCGTGACGGTGCCGGCCCGCCGGGTCGATGCCGCGGAAGAGGCGCTGTCGGACGTCGCAGGCGACATCGAGATTGCCGCGATGGATCTTGCAGACCTCAGGAGCGTGGAGAAGTTTACCCGCGAATATGACGAGACCGGCCGCGGGCTCGATATCCTGATCAACAATGCCGGCACGATGGCCTGCCCGCTGGCGCGCGTCGGCCCCGGCTGGGAGAGCCAGCTGGGCATCAACCATCTCGGCCATATGGCGATGAGCCTCGCCCTGGCCGACGCCATGCAGCGCACCGAAGGCGCGCGCATGGTCTCGCTGTCGTCGACCGCGCATGTCCGCTCCGACGTGATCTGGGACGATCCCAACTATGACACGCGCCCCTATGACAAATGGGAAGCCTATGGTCAGGCGAAGACGGCCTGCGCCCTGTTCGCGCTCGCCGTCGACCGGCGCGGCCGCGATATCGGCATCCGCGCCTATTCGGTCCATCCGGGCGGCATCTTCACCCCGCTGCAGCGACACCTGACGGACGAGGAAATGGTCGCACTCGGCTGGAAGGCGGCGGACGGCACGATCCCGCCCGCCGTGCAGGCCATGTTCAAGACGCCGGAACAGGGCGCCTCGACGTCCGTCTGGTGCGCCACCGATCCCCGGCTCAGCGACCGTGGCGGGGTGTATTGCGAGAATTGCGACATCGCCCCGCTGGCCACGGAGGAGAGCCAGCGCTGGGAGCATGTCCGCGCCTGGGCGTGCGATGACGACCGGGCCGAGCGCCTGTGGGAAATCAGCGAGAAAATGCTGGCGGACGCATAGCGCGACGCCGTCTGTCGGAAGGAGGCCGATATGAAATACCAGATTGCCGGACTTGCACTTGCCGGTGCGCTGCTGGCGGCGTGCGCGACCCCTGCCCCGGTCGCGGAGGCGCCTGCGGAAACCGTGGCGGCCCATGCCTATGACTATGATGCCGTGTTCGCCCAGGATGACCGTCCGGCGAAGGACTATGACATGTACCCCGTCCGCAAGGCCTCGGACGTGCTGGACTTCACGGGCGTTGCGCCCGGCATGACGGTGGTCGAGATGGAAGCCGGCGACGGCTTCTATACGGAGCTGCTGTCCCGTGCGGTCGGCGCTGACGGCAAGGTGTTCATGCAGAACCCGCCGTCCTTTGCGGCCTTCCTCGGCGATTCCGTGTCCAAGCGCGTCGACGGACGGCTGGGCAATGTCAAAGTCGTGCAGAGCAGCTTCGACAATCTCTCCGAAGTGCCCGACGAGGAAGCCGACATGGTGACCTGGTTCCTCGGGCCGCATGAGCTCTGGTACACGCCGGAAGACGCCCAGCCCTTCAGCTTCGGCGACCCTGACCGGACCTTCCCCGAGATCGCCCGCGTGATGAAGCCCGGCGCCACGCTCGTCATTCTGGACCATATGGCCCCGGCGGGATCGCCGGCGACCACGGGCGGCGACACCCACCGGATCGACAAGTCCATTATCCTCGACATGGCCGGGAAGGCGGGCCTCAGCCTGGTGGCGGAGAGCGACCTGCTCGCCAATCCGGATGACGACCACTCCCTTAACGTGTTCGACCCGGCGATCCGACGCAAGACCGACAGGTTCCTCCTGAAATTCACCAAATAGGACCGGCTGGCACGGCCCATGCATCCTTCCGGGCGAGTTGTCCCGCTTCGGAGGTGTTCCATGTCTGCTGTGCGTATTTTCGCTCTCGCCCTTGCGGTAACGGCCTTGTCGGCCGGCGCGCAGGCACAGGAAAAAACGGACCTTCGCGGCACGGTGTCCGATGCCGTACCGGCTGCGTTCGACGACGAGCTTGCCGGCGGCGATGTTGCCTACGCAACGCCGGACGATGATCAAGCAACACTGCAGCTGCAGCCGGTTGTGGTCACCACGACGCCCGTCCTGCGCTACGATACCGGATCGACCTCGCCGATCCGGCTGGCGGCGGAAACGGCAGGACAGGATCCGGCCCGTATGCGCAAGCTCAGCTGGTCCGGCCGCAACGACTGGTAGGCTTCGCCGCTCAGGCTGAAACGGAATCCGTCAGCAGCAGCTCACGCTGGGCCGCAGCCGTGCGCATCGCCTGCGCCGGCAGCCAGCAGGTCACTTCCAGGCCACCGCCGTCGACCGGCTTCATGCCGACTGTGCCGCCGTGCAGGTCGACGAAGTGCTTGACCAGGGCAAGGCCCAGGCCGGCGCCGCGCTGGTCGCCTGAAACGAAGCTGTCGAAGCTTGTGGCCCGCTTTTCGGCCTCAAGGCCGCGGCCATTGTCGCGCACCGAGAAGGTGACCATCTCACCCGTCCGGTGAGCGGACACGATGATCTCGCCGCCCGCATCGGTGAAGCGCAGCGAATTGGAAATCAGGTTGAACAGGATCTGCCGGATGCGCCGTTCGTCGGCCCGGATCATGCCGAGCTTGCCTTCGATATCGGCCTTGACCGCGATCTCGGTGTCCTCGGCCTTGGTCACGACCATCTCGATGCTTTCCTCGATCACCTTGCGCAGGTCGACATCTTCGAGGTCGAGATCCATTCGGCCCGCTTCGATCATGGCGAGGTCGAGAATGTTCTCGATCAGCTTAGAGAGGTGGTCCGAGGCGGACAGGATGGCGCTGACATAGTCCTTCTGGCGCTCTGTCAGCTGGCCGTTGCGCTGGGTCTCCAGCAGCTCGGCATAGCCGAAGATCACCGTCAGCGGCGAGCGCAGCTGGTAGGAGACGTTGCGCACGAATTCGGTCTTCAGGCGGTCTGCGGCCTCGAAGGCCTCGGCCCGGTCGCGCAGGGCGGATTCGACGCGCCGCGTCGCCGTGACATCGGCAAAGGCGATCAGCGTGTTGCCGTCCGGCAGGGGCTGGGTGACGTAGGTCAGGATCGAGCCGTCGGCGCGGCGCATCTCGCCGGTCGTCGACTGGCGCGCTTCGGCGGACGGGTCGGTGATGTGGCCCTTGATGCCGCCCCAGATGTCGGCGTCATGGAACAGTGGCACGCAGTCGGCCGTGACAGCGTCATAGTCCGGCTTGTCGCGCAGCTTGTCGTCGCTGAGGTTCCAGAGCCGCTCGAAGGCATTGTTGTAGAGCTTCAGGCGCCCGTCGCCGCCGAACACGGCAACCGCCTCGTGGAGATTGTCCAGCGTCGAGGCCTGCGTCTTCATGATGGCGTTGAACCGCGTCTCGAGGTTCAGCTTTTCGGTGATGTCCTTGAACAGCAGCAACAGGCCGCCCATCGGGTGGCGCTGGCGCGTGACCGAAAGGGTCAGGCCGTCCGGCAGCGACCAGGTGTCTTCCTTCACGCCATCGATATCGAGATAGTAGGACAGTTCCTCGGCGCGCCATTCGGCATAGTTCGCGCGCGCCGGAAGCTTGCGGCGCTCGCGCAGCCGGTCGAGCAGCTGGCCGTGGCCCGGCCGGTCCAGCAGGAAGCTCTCATCGAGATCCCACATGTCGCGGAAGGCCTTGTTGTAGAAGGTCAGCTTGCGGTCGGAGCCGAAGATAGCAACCGCATCAGCGACATGGTTCAGCGTCTCGTCATGGGCGCGGACGTGGCGGTTCAGCTCCTCGCGGGCGTCTTCCTGCGCGGTGACGTCCAGCGCCATCGCCCCTGCCCCGCCGGACAGCGGGAAGGTCAGCACGCGCATCGCGCGGCGCTCGCCATTGATCACCATGTGGCGGGTTTCGTCGATGTCGATGCCTTCGGTGATTGTCTTGCGGGCCTGGTCGGCGGTCGCCTGGTCGAGCATCAGCTGGCGGTCCAGCACGCGGTCGAGATTGGTGCCGTCGACGGCTTCGATATAGGCGGGATTCACCCATTGCAGCTTGCCCATGCCCGACATCCGCCAGGCCGGGAATGGCGCCTTGCCGAGCATGTCGAGGAAAGCAGTCGGGTCACGCGCAATGACCTGCCGGGCCTCTTCCAGCTTGCCGCGGGCCGAGCTTTCCTCAAGGCCCTTGATGGTCGCATCGGTGATCCACACGACAGCGCGCGCGCCGGCCGTGCGGCCGTCGGCCTCGAGGAAGCGGCCGGACGGGCCGATGATCGTCAGCGAGAAGGCCTGGCCCGTCTCACGCAGCTCCCGCAGGCGAATGCGCAGCGTTGTGTCGGCGCCGGAACTGTCGCGGGCTTCGAGGTCGGCAAGGCCCTCCACGATCCGCACGGCAGGGTCGGGAGAAATGGCATCGTCCGTAAAGCTCAGCAGGCCGGCAAGTGCCACCGGAGAGCCGTGCAGTTCAGGCGCGACGATCTCGTCGCTTTCCGGCTCCAGTGCATCGCCCTGCCAGACAAGAATGACGCCCGGATGCGCCCCGAGAATGGAGCGGATCCCCGCAATATCGGTCTCGAGCTCGGCCGACCGGTCGCGGTACTTTCGCGCCGCGCCGCGGGCACCGTCGGAGACCCGTAGTGCCCACAGCAGGGCGGCCAGACCGAGGGCCGTTGCCCCCACCGACATAATGACCGGAACCTGATCCGCTGTAAGTGCCATGCCGTGCCATCCAAATGCCCGAATCGACCGCCAGTGTGACAGTTGAAACGGTTAACGAAATGCCCCTTGAGCGTTAAAGGCGCGTTAACGGAGTGCTAAGGCGCCGCGAGTCCCGAGGCAAGATAACTGAAACGTTATGTTGCAAAAGCGCCACACCTGCCTAGTCTGAGCGCCATTCCAGTGGAGTTCTCCCTCATGCGGCTTCGCCTTCTCGCCCTGGCTTCCCTCCTGGTGGCAGCGACCGGCTTTACGGCGCACGCGCAGGAAGCCGGAGACGAGATCGTCCGCCTGCCCGGACAGGGCTTCACCAAGAAGGAAGAGCGCAAGGCCCATGGCGCGCCGGCACGTCTGGTGCCGGGGGGCGGCCTGTTCCTCAGCTTCGACACCAATCATGACGGCCGGATCACGCCGGAGGAGCTGCGGGCCGGCACGGAAGCCGCCTTCGCGAAGGCCGACGCCAATGCCGACGGCTCCCTGACGGCGTTCGAGCAGATCAGCTGGGCCGAAAGCCTGCCGACACGGGACGACACGCTGGCCAATCCGGTCCGCTTCGACCCGAACCTCGACCGCAGCGTCAGCGCCCAGGAATTCGAGCAGGTCGTGGACGATCTGGCCGCGCACTATGCCGACAGTGCGTCGGGCGACATCCTCGTTGCCAACCTGAAAGCGCCCGAGCCGAAGAAGGACCCCCACGAGCGGCCGGAACTGGCCCGCTTTCGCGGCGGCGACCGCACGGGCCCCAACGGCAGCTAGGCTGCGTCAGAGCAGTCCGTCGTAGAGATCTGTCCGCCGGTCGCGGAAGAAGCCCCATGCGGCACGATCCCGGTCAATGACATCGAGGTCGAAGGAAGTGACCAGCACGCCCTCTTCCGAGCGGCCGAAATCGGTCACGACCTCTCCCGTCTGGTCGGTGATGAAGCTGGTCCCGTAGAAGACCTGCCCTTGTTCGTCGCCGACGCGGTTTGCCGCAACGACCGGAATGACATTGGCCACCGAATGACCCTGCATCACGCGCCGCCAGCGGGCCGCGGTATCGAGGCCGGCATCCTGCGGCTCCGCCCCGATGGCGGTGGGGTAGAGCAGTGCGTCAGCGCCCATCAGGGCCATGGCGCGCGCTGCTTCGGGGAACCACTGGTCCCAGCAGATGCCGACGCCGATATTGCCCTTCATCGTCTGCCAGGTGCGGAAGCCCGTGTCGCCCGGACGGAAATAGTATTTTTCCTGGTAGCCGGGGCCGTCCGGAATATGGCTCTTGCGGTAGACGCCGAGCGGCGCGCCGTCCGCGTCCAGCATGACCAGCGAATTGTAATAGTGCGGCCCGTCCTTCTCGAAGATGGAGACCGGGATCACCACACCCAGTTCCGCGGCGAGGGCCGACAGCTGCTCGACCGCCGGGTGCTCCGTCCACGGAAGGGCACGCGCGAAGTGATGCTCTTCCTGCGTCTTGCAGAAGTAGTATCCACAGAACAGTTCGGGCGGCAGGACCACATCGGCACCCTGCCCTGCCGCTTCGCGGACATGGGCCGCAACGCGGTCGATGTTCTCCTGCATGTCATCGCTGGGCGTGAACTGGATGCCGGCGAGGGTCAGGGTACGGCTCATCTCAAATCCTCCTCGGTCAGGCGGGAATTTCGCGGGTCATGCAGTGGAAGCTGCCGCCACCGGCAAGAATATGCCCGGCCGGCAAGCCGATCACCTTGCGGCCGGGAAACAGGCCGCGCAGCTCGGATAGCGCCACCAGGCTGAAATGGTCCTCATAGACCGGGACCAGGACGGCCCCGTTCGTGATGGTGAAATTCATGTGGCTCGCCGGGATCGGTGCGCCATCGGCATCGCGGATCAGGCCGGGCGACGGAATCGTCGTGACCTGCAGACCCGCACGGCGGAGCGTGTTTTCGATATCCATGAGCACGCCCGCGTTCGGATCGTCAGCGCCGGACGGATGCTGGCAGAGCGCATGGCCCGGCGCGATGAAGCGCGCGACATTGTCGACATGCCCGTCGGTATGGTCGTTCAGCAGCCCGTCACCGAGCCAGATCATCTCGTCCACGCCGAGGGCCGCCTTGATACGGGCTTCGATCTCATCCGCAGACAGGTCAGGATTCCGGTTCGGGTTGAGCAGGCACTGGCGCGTCGTCAGCATCCGGCCCTCACCATCGACATCGATGGCGCCGCCTTCCAGGATCAGCTCGTGCTGCACAGGCGGGAGCGCTTCCTCGCCTGCGATTGCGGCGGCGGTTTCGGTGTCTCCCGGCATCAGATACTTGCCACCCCAGCCATTGAAGCGAAACAGCTGGGCAACCCGCTGTCCACCCCGCCCGGTGACGATCGGTCCGGTATCACGCAGCCAGATGTCGCCGGTCGGGACGTCGATGATGGCCGCAACATCGCCGACAGCGGCCGACGACGACGCACGGGCCTCGTCTGACCCCGCTGCCACTTTCACCGGCGCGAACTCCGCCGCCGCGCGGATGAAGGCGGCGACCTGCGCGCGCGGGCCGGCGAGATCCCCGCCCCACTCGTCGGCAAGGCGTGGCCAGCCACACCAGAGGGCAGCATGCGGGGCCCATTCGGGCGCAAGGACAGGCAAGGTCTCAGTCATCCGGCGCGCCATGCCACAGCTCGCGGCAAAGGAAAAGGGCGGCCCCGCACGAGGCCGCCCTTCCCGGTTTCATGTGTTCAGGCCGTGAGGCTTAGAACTTGTACTTCACACCGAAGTGGACCTGCCACAGCGACGGGCTGACCACGATGGAGTCCTGATCGGCATCGCGGTTGAAGCTGGTGATCACGTACTGGCCGTTGTCGATGTAGGCCGAGTAGAGTTCAGCGTTGCCCGGGAAGCCGTGCTCGCGCAGGATACCCCAGTCCGGATTGATCAGGTTGCCGACGTTCTCGATCGTGATGAAGGCTTCGGCACGATCATTGGCGCGCAGGCCCGGCAGTTCCTGGGACAGCTTCAGGTCGAACTTCGTCCACCAGTCGTCAGCCGCATCGTTGCGGGTGAAGATGCTGCCACGTGCGTTCTCGAGGTCGCTGTTGCCGTTGATGTAGTGCACCAGGGCGGCCACGGCATCCGGATCGGACAGCGGCGAGATCAGCGGATCGTCGACACCGTTCGGGATGTAGGCCAGCTGGCGGCTGGACGAGAACGGCGATTCAAAGGTGCTGTTGCGCGAGAAGACATAGCTGTAAGGCGCGCCTTCGTTGGCGGTGCCGAACAGGTTCGCCTTCGTCTTCAGACCCTTGAAGTACTCTTTCTCGTAGCCGAGCTGCAGGGTGATGCGATGCGCGATCTCATAGTCGGAGGTCGCGAGCGTCGGGTTGACCGGATCGTAGGTCGTGTAGTTCGCGAAGTTCGAGAACGCGACCGACGAGGTCATCGGGTTGACGTCTTTGGCGTCCGT
>Ga0116152_10002500_pt1 | contig 14951 bp, 8 predicted proteins | sample AD_UKC119_MetaG_FD_89894 | JGI IMG/M metagenome (GOLD analysis project Ga0116152, IMG submission 89894) | Active sludge microbial communities of municipal wastewater-treating anaerobic digesters from Hong Kong - AD_UKC119_MetaG | ecosystem: Engineered > Bioreactor > Anaerobic > Digestate... | reverse complement strand
ATTCAGTCCGAACAATGATGGTCGCAATGAGACAATCAGACCATACGGCACCGGTTGGGATACTGACAGTTATAGCATGCGTGTTTACAGTCGCTGGGGCGAGCTTGTGTTCAGCACCACCGACGTGAATCACGAATGGGATGGCATGATGCCTGATGGCGTTACAGAGGCACAGCAGGATGTGTATTCGGTTATGATATATGTGAAGGGTCTTGATGGATCTGAACATGAATACATCCGTGCAATTGCGCTGATCAGATAATTTTGAATATGCTTGTAAGAAGCCGGCTGCAAAGTTTTTGTGGCCGGCTTTTTTGTTGCCAGATTTTTTCGTAATGATTTTGCATAGTGCAATTTCTGCAGTTTCGATATGGATTTTTGAAAAAAAATTCATTCGTGAGCGAACTTTTAAACGATATATGATTATTATAAGTGATAAAAAAGATACCTTTGGTGTTTAAAAGATGAAAAACAATCATTATTATTTCTACTTTATTAAACATTTCATGTAATAACACATCTAATATTGAATAGAACACCTACCAAACCTAATAATCGGAAGTTAAAGAAGAGAAAAATGAAAATACAATCAGTTGCAGTATTATTCTTGCTTACATTATCTGTTGCATTGGATGTTCAATGCCAAATTGCACCCAACAGATATGTCATGGAGGCATTTACCAATGAGCAGATTGAGCTCATGTCTCAGGAAAGGATTGAATATCTTAATTACATCAGCCAGCATGCCTGGGAGATTGTTGATATTCCTGAGGGCAAGCTGAATGCAGATTATCCGTTATTGTACCGGGTGGATAATGAATCAAAAATGGCTCTCAATTCTGCATTGAATTGCGGAGAGCTTGATTCTTTCAATATTTTGAATTTCAAATACTCTATAAAAACTGAAAGGAATTATTACCGGATTGAAGGATGCAGCAAATGGCTTGTATTAAAAAGTCACAAGGAAATTACAGCCGGTTTCAACGAGTTTAAAACAATAAACTGATCTGACTATGAAAAAATATATTTTGTTTGCTGTTTTTCTTATCAGTTCATCAGGTATCATTGCCCAGAATTACTCGATGACAACAGGGACAATAACTACATGTTCAGGTACTTTCTACGACAGTGGTGGAAACGGTGGAACTTACTCCACAAATGAACTTTATACTTATACAATCTGCCCATCCACCCCCGGGGCCAAGGTCTCGCTCAATTTCACCAGCTTCAATGTTGAGGCAAATTATGACATGCTGACGATTTATGATGGGCCGAATACTGCATCACCTTCACTGGGGTCTTATGATAATAATGTTCCATTAAGCGGAGTTGTTCAGGCAACAACATCCAATGCCAGTGGCTGCCTTACTTTTGTTTTTGAGTCGGATGGTTCAATACAATATGCTGGCTGGCAGGCAGCTATCAGTTGCTCGCAGCCTTGCCAGACCATTCAGGCTGTTTTCTCCAGTTCGTCACCTGCTGCATCGGGTAGTTATATCAATGTTTGTCAGGGACAGACTGTAAGTTTCTCGGGCTCGGCAACTTTTCCGCAGAATGGAACAAGTTATACTCAAAGCCTGGCAACATCCACTTTTACGTGGGATTTTGGAGATGGCACCACTGCTACCGGCCAGAATGTTACCCACACGTATGCCACCGAAGGCGGATATGAAGTTGATCTGGTTGTTACCGATAATCATGGTTGTATTAGTTACAATGATATTGATATTCGTGTCAGGGTTTCAACAACACCTACTTTTTCAGGAACCAATGTCAGCCCAACTTCAATTTGTCTTGGTCAATCAGCAACGCTGACCGGAAGCCCGCATATGACTCCCTGGTCTCAGCCCACAGGAGCTACACTGGCCGGAACGACCTATCTGCCCGATGGTACAGGTGTTTCATATACAACGCAGCTTTGTTTTACTGAATTTTCGCCGGGACAAACTGTTACTGCAGCTTCAGATATTGTTAGTTTGTGTATGGACCTGGAGCATTCATACTGGGGCGATCTCACTATTTCAATTGCATGTCCGAATGGCAGTTCGATGATTTTGACCGATGGATATTCATCCACAGCAACCGGCTATGTAAATCTTGGTGAACCTGTTGATGATGATTATTCGTCAACGGTCGGAGATCCTTATACTTATTGCTTTACTCCTTCTGCTGCCACAACAATGGATGCTTTGGTTACAGCAGGACCACCAACATATTCTTACACCGATAACGATGGAACGGCTGTTTCTAGTATGTCGTATATCCCCGGTGGAAATTATGCCGCCGAAGGTGCATGGTCAAGTTTGATTGGTTGTCCGCTCAATGGATGCTGGGTTATTACAGTGACCGATCATCTTGGTTCGGATGATGGTTCGATTTTTCAATGGGGGATAAACTTCAATCCCGCATTGTATCCATCGCTCTGGGGATTTACTCCAACGCTTGCAACACAGCAATGGTCAGGTACTGCCAACTCGGGCCTCACAACTACCACCAGCAATCCAGCTACGGTAAATCCAACGGTTGCCGGCAATTATACTTACACTTATACTATTACCGATAATTACGGCTGCTCTTATGATACCACGGTAACGTTGAATGTTTCTGCCGGGCCAACAATAACAGCCACAGCTTCTCCTTCATCGGTGTGCCCTGGTCAGAGTTCAACCCTGACTGCCAGTGGTGGAGCAACTTATAATTGGAGTACTGGTGCAACTGGAGCTTCTGTAAGTGTGACTCCTGGCTCAACTACAACATACACTGTTACAGGAACCAGTGCTGCTGGTTGTATTGGAACAGCAACCGTTACGGTAACAGCTAGTCCTCCAGCGGCAATTTCTGCTTCTGCCTCACCGGCAGCTATATGCAGTGGAACTGCGACTACAGTCTCTGCTTCGGGTGGTTCTACTTATGTTTGGAGTCCTTCAGGATCAGGAGCCAGTTTTACGGCTTCACCAACCACCACTACCACATATAGTGTAACAGGAACTACAGCTGCCGGATGCACAGGCTCGGCGACAGTTATGGTTACGCTTAATCCAAATCCAACGGTTACAGCTTCGGCTTCTCCAGCTTCTGTTTGTCCAGGTCAGGCATCAACCCTGAGTGCCAGCGGAGCATCAGGTTATGTCTGGAGTTGTGGCTCAACAATGGTAAATCCGCTTGTTACAACAACTTATACTGTTACAGGTACTTCTGCAGCCGGTTGTACGGGAACTGCGACAGTGACAGTTGTGGTGAATCCAAATGCCACTATCACTGCAAGCGCTCTTCCGACATCAATTTGCAGTGGGCAGAGTGCTACTCTAACTGCTTCGGGAGGAGCTACCTATGTATGGAATACCGGATCAACAATGAATCCGCTGACAGTGAACCCGACATCAACCACATCTTATACTGTAACAGGAACTACAGCTTTGGGCTGTTCAGGAACGGCTGCGCTAACCATAACAGTGAACCCTTTGCCGGCTGTAAGTGCCTCTGCATCTCCTGCCAATATATGTTTTGGTTCGTCCTCTACATTAACTGGCAGTGGAGCCAGCAGTTATTCCTGGAGCACCGGTCAAAATGCAACTTCAATATCGGTGAGTCCTGTTGTAAATACGACATATACTGTAACAGGAACTTCTTCGGCGGGATGTACGGGTACGGCTACTGTTTCAATTAATATCAGTGCCAGTTTAAGCATTTCTGCTGCTGCTTCTCCTTCTTCTGTCTGTCTTGGGCAGAGTTCGACCATTTCTGCTTCCGGAGCATCAACGTACACCTGGAGTCCTGCGGGGACAGGAGCCAGTTTTGCAGCCAGCCCCACAGCCACAACAACATATAGTGTTACCGGTAGTGATGCCTGGGGTTGTACAGGTACAACCACCGTGACATTAACAGTTAATCCGTTGCCGACAGTTACCGCTTCGGCAAATCCTACAGGAATATGTGCAGGTCAGAGTTCTGTAATTACAGCTACAGGAGCCAATAGTTATGTCTGGAGTTCAGGTAGCTCAGGAGCCAGTTTCACAGCTACGCCTTCGGGGACAAGCACTTATAGTGTAACGGGGACGAGTTCCGCGGGTTGTACAGGGTCGGCAACTGTTACCCTGACCGTTAATCCATTGCCAACAGTAACAGCTACTGCAACACCTGCAGCAATCTGTGCGGGTCAGAGTTCGACGATTTCGGCCAGTGGCGCAAATTCATATGTCTGGAATACAGGCGCAAGTAGTGCCTCAATTTCTGTTTCGCCAGTGTCAACAACAAACTATACGGTAACAGGAACCAGTGTAGCAGGTTGCACCGGCTCAGCAACAGTTTCATTGACAATTAATCCGCTGCCGGTTGTTTCAGCTACAGCATCACCATCTATGATTTGTGCCGGACAAAGTTCAACGATTTCGGCCAGCGGAGCCAATTCATACGTCTGGAGTCCGGGCGGATCTGGTGCTTCGTTTTCAGCCACACCTGGTTCTACAACAACTTATAGCGTTACAGGTACTTCTACTGCGGGGTGTACAGGAACAGCGGTTGTGACACTAACCGTCAATCCGCTGCCGACAGTGTCAGCATCTGCATCTCCATCAGCTATTTGTGTTGGACAAAGTTCAACGATTTCGGCCAGTGGAGCCAACTCTTATGTCTGGAGCCCGGGTGGTTCAGGTACATCTTTTACTGCAAATCCGATTACAACAACTATATATAGTGTAACAGGAACAACAACGGCCGGATGTACAGGTTCATCCTCTGTTTCGTTAACGGTAAATCCACTTCCGAATATTGTTGCCACTGCTTCTCCAATGGCAGTATGTGCGGGTTTCAGCACAACAGTCAGTGCGAGCGGCGGAAGTTCGTATGTTTGGAGCAGTGGACAAACTGTGGCATCTTTCAATGAAATGCCGGCAGCAACTACAACCTATAATGTTACAGGCACAGATGCCCATAATTGCAGTAATACGGCAAGCGTAACGGTTACATTGATGCCAGGATTGACTGTCAATGTAACCCCCGAGGTAGATGACATCTGTGAGGGTTCAAGTACAACACTGACAGCTTCGTCACCGGGCAGTGGTGTTGGCTATATCTGGGATACAGGAGCTGGTTCGGCATCCATCACTGTCAGTCCGTTGACAACAACAACATACAGTGTTACAGGAACAGATGCACAGGGTTGTTCGGGTACAACAACAGCTACAGTGAATGTTGATCCTTTACCAGTAGCAAATTTTTCTGCAGATCCTTTGATTGGTTGCGATCCAACAACAGTTCATTTCACAGATCTCAGCACAGGTAACATAAGCATTTGGGATTGGGAATTCGGGGATGGAGATATCTCCGGATTGCAGCATCCAAGTCATACATACACATCGGGGATATATAATGTTACATTGACAGTAACGACTGTTGCCGGCTGTCAGTCATCATTGACTATGAGTAATTATGTAACCATTTCTCCCAATCCAGTTGCGGCATTTACTGCAAATCCTGCCGTTGTTTCGCAGGATGAACCGACCATCAGTTTTATCAATCAATCTACGCAGGCGACTTTATACAATTGGAGTTTTGGAGATAATGCAGGGAATGATTATGCTGAGAACCCAATTTATACTTATTCGGGATCTGGTTCATATGTTGTTACGCTCTGGGCTGAAAACGATGCCGGCTGTACGGATTCAGCATCCATGACTGTCAATGTTAAGCCCACATACACGTTCTATCTGGCCAATGCTTTCAGTCCGAATGGTGATGGACGTAATGATGTTTTACGCCCGTTTGGAACAGGATGGGATACTGATTCTTATAGTATGAGAATTTATTCCCGTTGGGGTGATTTGGTGTTCAGCACTACCGATATCAATCATGGATGGGATGGATTTATGCCTAATGGAGCCGAGGCCATTCAGGATGTTTATTCTGTCATTATTTCAATTAGGGGTATGGATGGGAAGGAGAATCATTATTATAAAGGCGTTGGTTTGATCCGATGATAATAAAAAAGTCTGCATCAATAAATCGATACAGACTTTTTTTATGTCTTGATAAAGAATTATCCTTCTTTTACTTCACTTCTTTTTTCGTTGTCGGCTTTTGGTTCTTTTGGAAACATTCGTTTTTGGAAAACGATAATCATGACAACCGCAATGGAAATATATGAATCGGCAAGGTTGAAAACGGGTCGGAAAAACAGAAAATCATCACCGCCAACGAAAGGAATCCAGGATGGGTAGGATCCATGAAGAATGGGAAAATAGAACATGTCAACGACTTTTCCCTGAAGAAATCCGGCATAATTGCCCCCAAATAATACGGCGGGATTATCTCCTGACCCATAAACAGGGCTCGATTCAAATATCATCCCATAAAACATACTGTCGATGATGTTTCCTGCCGCACCGGCAAAAATGAGTGCTATGGCAAAAATATACAGCAGATGTTTTTTTTCTCGAATAATTTTCAGCAAATACCACATGATGGCAGTAGCTGCGATAATTCTAAAAATACTCAATAAATACTTACCGATGGCACCTTTAAGATGCAATCCGAAAGCCATTCCTATGTTTTCGACAAAATTGAGACGAAACCAATGGCCAATAACATTCACTTCTTCTCCCAGGAGAAAATGTGTTTTGATGTAAATTTTCAGAAACTGATCGAGAATAAGCAATATAAAGATAAATATCAGTGTATTGCGAAGGATTTTTTTATTCATCGGGCGGCAGACTGATGCGTGGTTCCTTTTTGGTCATTTTGTTTTTGGCCTCAATGCTGAGTGTGGCATGAGGAACCGCTTTGAGTCGCTCTTTCGAAATCAGTTTTCCTGTCACGCGGCAAATGCCATAGGTCTTGTTTTGTATTCTGACCAATGCAGCTTCGAGGTCACGGATAAACTTTTGCTGACGGGCTGCCAGCTGACTGTTTTCTTCCTTCGATAATACCTGGGAGCCTTCTTCAAGCACTTTAAAGGTTGGACTCGTGTCGCTGATGTCATTGTCGTTTGTTCCGGTAAAAGCTTCTGTTAGCAAGGCCAGATCTGCCTTTGCCTTATCCAGTTTTGCAACAATCAGCAAGCGGAATTCTTCAAGTTCCTCATCGCTGTAGCGACTTTTTTCTTTTTCTTCTTTTGCCATAGTTCAGTTTTTACACTTTTTCAACAATAGCGTGAACTGAAATCTCATCGGTCAATTCTATTAAAACGGCTTCAGTAGCGCCTTTCATATCCCGAAGTTCAAGCTCAGTCGCTAATATCTCATTGCAAATATATGAATAATTGTTAGTTATTGCCTTTTCTGCTAAATTCGTCTTATCAACAAAAACACGGATTTTGTCAGTAACTTCGTAATCGCGCTCTTTGCGCAGGTTTTGAATGCGGTTCACAAACTCTCTGGCAACGCCTTCCTCCAGCAATGTCTCACTTAATGTAACATCGAGCGCTACTGAAAGACTTCCTTCGCTCATGACAACCCACCCCGGAATGTCTTCAGTAATAATTTCAACATCTTCCACCAGCACTTCTGCTGCGCCTTCGGCCAACGAAACACTTATTTTGCCTTCATTTTCCAATTGATTGATCTGTGCTCCGTTCAGCGCTGCTATGGCGGCTGCCAGCTCCTTCATCTGCTTGCCGAAACGCGGCCCGAGCTTCTTAAAATCAGCCTTGATTTTCTTAACCAGAAAACTGCCGTCGTCTTTGAAAAATTCAAGCTCCTTCACATTCACCTCTGCCAGAATGATTTTTTGTACACTCTCAATCTGACCTTTGATCTTGTTGTCGGTAAGCGGAATCAGAATCTTTTGAAGTGGCTGACGTACTCGGTTGCCGGTTTTTTTGCGCAGCGACAATACCATCGATGATATTTTCTGCGCCAGCTGCATGCGCTCTTCGAGATCACGGTCAATATATTCGCTGTTGTATATCGGAAAGTCGCATAAATGCACGCTCTCAACATTGCGTCGGCCGGTCACCGAATTCAGATCCGAAAACAATCTTTCTGCAAAGAAGGGCGCAATGGGTGAAATTAAAACCGACAATGTTTCAAGAACATGATACAATGTCTGGTAAGCCGATAATTTATCTTTCGACATTTCGCCTTTCCAGAAGCGACGTCGCGATAAACGTACATACCAGTTGCTCAGAAACTCATCGGTGAAATTCTGAATGGCGCGTCCGGCGCGGGTTGGCTCGTAGTCGGCATACGATTCATCTACTAATTTAATCAGACTGTTCAGCTCCGATAAAATCCAGCGATCCAGCTCGGGACGCTCAGCAACAGGAACTTCGGTATCGCTGAAATCAAACTTGTCGATGTTCGCATACAGCGCAAAGAAAGAGTAAGTGTTATACAGTGTTCCGAAGAATTTTCGCTGTACTTCGGCAACACCTTCGCTGTCGAATTTCAGATTGTCCCAGGGCTGCGAATTGGTTATCAGGTACCAGCGCGTCGCATCGGGACCGTATTTGCCAATGGTTTCAAAGGGATCAACGGCATTGCCGAGTCGTTTCGACATTTTGTTTCCGTTCTTATCGAGCACCAGACCGTTTGAAACAACTGTTTTATAGGCCACCGAATCAAACACCATGGTGGCAATGGCATGCAGAGTGAAGAACCAGCCACGTGTCTGGTCAACGCCTTCGGCAATGAAATCGGCAGGAAAACTTTTTTCAAAAACGTCTTTATTTTCAAATGGATAATGCCACTGCGCATAAGGCATGGAGCCACTATCGAACCATACGTCGATGAGGTCGGGCTCACGGCGCATCGGTTTTCCTGAATCCGAAACAAGAATGATCGGGTCAACTGATGGCTTGTGCATGTCAAATTTTTCGTAATTGACTTTGCTCATATCACCAACAACAAAATCCTTCATCGGATTTTCTTTCATGAATCCGGCCTCGATGCTCTTGCTGATTTCTTTTGAAAGTTCTTCGAGCGAGCCGATGCACTTGATTTCACTACCATCTTCGCTCAGCCACACCGGAAGCGGAACGCCCCAATAGCGGCTGCGACTCAGATTCCAGTCAACCAGGTTTTCGAGCCAGTTGCCAAAGCGGCCCGTACCCGTCGATTCAGGCTTCCAGTTGATGGTGTTGTTCAGCTCAATCATGCGGTCTCGATAGTCGGTGGTTTTGATAAACCATGAATCGAGCGGATAGTACAGAATTGGTTTGTCAGTGCGCCAGCAATGCGGATAGCTGTGTTCGTATTTTTCTGCTTTGAATGCTTTGTTTTCTTTCTTCAGCTTGATGACAAGTTCGATGTCAACATTCAATTCTTTTTCCTTTTCAGGAGTGTAATCGGGATGATACTGCGGTTTCACAAACTTCCCGGCGAACTCGCCCATCTCTTCCGTGAATTTCCCCTGCTTGTTCACCATGGTGAGCGCACCGAGGTTGTATTTCTTTCCCATGCGGAAGTCGTCGGCACCAAAGCTGGGAGCCAGATGCACGATGCCTGTACCATCTTCTGTTGTAACGAAATCTCCGGCTACCACGCGGAAAGGGTCTCCCTCAGCGGGCTGCGCGTATGGCAGCAATTGTTCGAAACGGATTTCGGTGAGCTCTTTTCCTTTGAAAGTTCCAAGAACTTTGAACGGAATATTCTTTTGTCCGGGCTCGTAACTGTCTATGTCAAGTGCCGCATTCTCGGCCGGAAACCAGCGGTTGAGCAGGGGAGCGCCCACCACAACGGTCTGCGGTTCGAATGTGTATGGATTGTAGGTCTGAACTAAATTGTATTCAATATTTTCACCGACAGCAAGACCTGTGTTTGACGGCAAAGTCCATGGAGTGGTCGTCCATGCAAGGATATAGAGATTCCCTTTTACACCGGGTGTGTTGAAAAGGAATTCGCTGCGTTCGTTGCGAACCACTTTGAATTGTGCAACAACGGTATTGTCTTTTACATTTTTGTAGCAACCGGGTTGGTTCAGTTCATGTGTGCTGAGGCCGGTTCCGGCAGCAGGCGAGTACGGCTGAATGGTGTAGCCTTTATACAGCAGTCCTTTGTCGAACAGGGTTTTCAGCAGATGCCAGACCGATTCAATGTATTTATTGTCGAAAGTGATGTATGGATTTTCGAGGTCAACCCAATATCCCATGCGGCGTGTAAGCTCGTCCCACTGATCTTTGTATTTCATCACTTCCTGACGGCATTCGCGGTTGTAGTCAATAACAGAAATGCTTTTACCGATATCTTCTTTGGTAATCCCGAGTTTTTTCTCAACGCCGATTTCCACCGGAAGTCCATGTGTATCCCAGCCGGCCTTGCGTTTTACCTGAAAGCCTTTCAGTGTCTGATAACGGCAGAAAAGATCCTTGATGGCGCGGGCCATTACGTGGTGAATGCCCGGCATTCCATTCGCACTCGGCGGTCCTTCGAAAAATACGTATTCGGGTTTGCCTGCGCGCGTTTCAATACTTTTGCGGAAGATATCTTTCGAATCCCACCATTGTCTTACATCATCAGCCAGTTCTGTCAGCCTTAATTGCTTGTACTCGTTGTATTTGCCCTTCATTCCAAAGTGATTTTTAAAAAGAGGTGCAAAAGTACAAAATAATGTGCTGATTTGCTAATGTGCTGATGTGCTAATTTGCAAATTGTGCATTGTGCCCCATGCTCTATGCGTTGCGCTTTGTGCCTTGTGCATTGAGCCTCATGCTTTGCATTTTCAGATTTTTTCGTAACTTGCACATTCTTTATGCATTAACGTATGTCTTTCAAGTCATTTATTTTTGCAATAGTATTTTTTATATCAGTAGGCGGACTGATGGTCGCAGACATGATTGCGCCTCATTCTTCACATACACCCGATCCTATAAAACTGCGCGATTTCGATGAGATTGTTGCATCTGATACTCTTCATGTAATAATGGGATACAACTCTGTAAATTATTTTGTGTACAAAGGAACACCGATGGGTTATCAGTATGAAATGGTGCAGCAATTATGCAAAGATATGGGGCTGTTTCTCGATCTGACTGTTAATAACGATGTAGAAGAAGCGTTTCGCTGTGCGGCTTTTGGTAAATGCGATTTGATAGCCATGGAACTCAATGTTGCAAAAAATCGGTTTCCACGAATTGTCTTTACAGATTCATTGTATAAAATGCGCTCCATTCTTGTGCAACGAAAAGATAGTGCGGGATTAGTGCAGGTGAAAGATCTCAAACATCTGAGTGGCAAAACTGTTCTGATTCCCAGGAAAACTATTTACCAAAGACAATTACTCGAGCTTGAAGATAGTCTGCATATCGATATTGATATTGTGCCACTTGGAGAAGTTGGAACTGAAGATTTATGTAATCTGGTTGCGGAAGGCAGGGTGGATTATACCATTTGCGATGAGCATATGGCGCGGACTTTATGGGCCTATTATCCTGAACTCGATTTTAGTGTGATTGTTTCCAAACCTCAACCGGTTGCTTGGGCTGTCAATAGCAATTCACAAGTTTGGCTTTCAAAGCTCAATTCATGGATTGAAACTTATAAGAAAAAAGGGAATCTTCATTTTCTTCAACGTAAATATTTTGATCATCCGGTTTTGTATCTTTTTGGTATGCCGCATGAACACAGTCTTTCCGGTGGAAAAATCAGCAAGTATGATGATCTGATACAAAAGTACAGCAACGAAATCGGTTGGGACTGGCGCCTGGTTGCTTCTTTGATTTATCAGGAATCGCGCTTTACAACAGACTTTCAGTCGCCAAGTGGTGCTTTTGGTTTAATGCAACTGATGCCAGGTACTGCTCGGCATATGGGTGTTAATTATAACAGCAGTGCGGAAGAACAGTTAAAGGGTGGTCTGAAATTGTTGCATTATATGGATACCGCCTTTGCCATTTATATTGATGATGAATCAGAGCGTCATAAGGTTGTGATTGCTGCTTACAATTTGGGCATGGCACATTTTTACGATGCATTTGAGTTAGCGAAAAAACATGGCAAATCCCCAATCACTTATGCTGTTGTGATTGAATGCTTGAAATGCAAATCAAAGCCATTATATTACAACGATCCGGTTGTAAAATTTGGCTACCTTAACCCTTGGTATGTCGAGCGTTTTGTACGTGAAATTTATGCGCGCTACAACGCATACTGCGCGGTGTTTCCGGAGAAATAATTTTAAAGGCTGTCGCTTGTTGAATGCTACACCATGAATTCATCAATCCATCAAGTTTATTAAGTAGAAAGGCGATGTGGTAGTAGTCAGTAGCCAATGGTCAGTTGTCAGTTTTATTTTCACTTCAACCTTGCTTTCAAACTTCACTTCTTTCTTCAAAATTCTTTAAATCATCAATCAGATCAAAAATCACAAATTTTCATCTTGAGCTTGTCGAAGGGCACCTATCGGTAGTCTTAAATCAAAAACCTCCTTCTTACTTCGATGTTCCTTGTTCTCTGTTCCGTGTTCAAAAGGGCTTACACATACAAATAATCCGTATTCATCCGGATATATCTGTTCAGTGCCGACCACGACGAAATCCAGGAAATAAACATGCCACTCAGAATGATGGCTCCGAATAGCATATATACCTGACTGTCATCCTGTATGGCCTGCAGATCGGGAATCTGCTGATAGGCGAGCATCATCACACCTTCGAGTAAAACAACGGCCAGCAGACTGCTTACAAGTCCCATCCACAAGGCCTGAAACAGAAACGGACGTCGGATGAATCCGCGTGTAGCGCCCACCAGCAGCATGCTTCGGATGAGAAAACGTTTTGAATAAATGGCTAAACGAATAGTATTGCTGATGAGACTATACGATATAAGGAAGACCAGGAGCGCGAATCCGAGCAGTATTAATGAAACTTTTCCTGAATTCACATTGATGTCTTCAACAAGATCTTTCTGATAATATACATTTCCAACAATTGATTCTTTCTGCACTTTTGCCACAAATGCATCAATGGCTTCACTGGTTGCAAAGTCAGGTTTGAGTGTAATATCGAGTGATGGCGGAATCGGGATAATACCAAGGAACTCCACAAATTCTTCGCCGGTTTCTTCGGTCATGCGTTTGGCAGCTTCTTCGGAACTCACCATGGAGCATGTTTGTACGGCCGGGTCAAGTTGCATTTTTTTCTGCATGGCCAGCATGTCGGCTTCGGGCAGACTGTCTTTGAACATCACCGTCACGATGATGTTTTCTTTTACGTAGTTTGAAAGCCGTTTTGAATGCAGCAGAATAAGTCCCGACAGTCCGAGAATGAGCAGTACCAGCGAAATGCTGATGATCAGGGTGGCATAGGAGCCCCCGAGCCGGATGGAAGATTTGCGGTGTTTTGCCATGACGCAAAAATAGTATTTTCTTTGCGAATGCAGACATCTTGTGAATTGTGGGTTGTATCTTTTTGTAACTATTGAAATTAAATGAAAACGCACAAAGTTTTTGCAGAAAAACAGAGAAAATCATATAAGTTCCCGGTCACCAATTCAAAACAGCATCTGCGGCCTGTGCCGGGTTCTTGCCGAAAACCTTCAAAGCTTTTTCTCTGTTTCTTCCCGAGGTCTGCCTTGTCAGTCATATAAAATTCCACGTCAGCAATGCTGCGAAGTCAACTTTTTCTTGCTGACGGTAGAATGTCGGGAGAGACCCAACATTCTGTCGTCCGTACTACAATGATTTGAGAAAAATAGCGGACACGGAATCGTTGGGTTTCACGAATATATACTTGAAAATGTTGTTTGTATTGCAAAAATTGATTTGTCCGTTTTTGAGTTTGTGAAAGTAAAACTATTTCTTCACCACCCGTATCTCAACCCGCCTGTTCATCTGCTGTTCACTTGCATTTCTTTCTTCGGTAAGAGGCCTGGTGTGTCCGAATCCTTTCCACGTCATGCGCTCGGCCGCTATCCCTTTGCTTATCAGAAAATCATAAATAGCTTTCGCTCTTTGTCCTGACAAATCTTCCTCATCATTTCGCGAACAACAAATGTGACCTTCAATGGAAATTTCAAGCGTGGGATTTTCCGCCATCACCTGATAAAGTTCATCCAATACCGGCCTTGAAACTGGCAGAGGAATTGGCGTTCCGCCAATAAAGGAAATATTTTCCAATCTGATCAGGTCACCCGCCTCTGCTTGTATGATTTTTTCCTTCAATACAGACATTTTCTTTTCCTCAGGTCTGCTGGTTACAATATCCACGCGCCGGTTGCGAAAAAATTCTGTGTCGCCAAATTCCAGCGTTTCGTTTTTCCCGGCTGCCAGTGTGCTTTTTACATCAATCCCTTTTTGAACAAATACTGATTTCACAGCATTGGCGCGCCTTTCCGACAGCACCTGATTTCGTTCAGTTGTCCCGACTGAATCGCAATAACCGCTCAGACTCACAATCGACGCTTTATATTTTTTGCAATAGGCCGCCACCGTATCCAGAATCCGCATGGCCGCTGCATCCGGCTCAAACGAAGCTGTGGAGAAATAAACACTGTGTGTTTTTGTTTCCTGCGCTGGTAATGATGCAAAGGCAATGATTGCCGATAAAAAGATAATGACTGATTTCATGGTTAAAATATTTAATGATTAAATTAACGCAAAATTAATTGTGTTTATTGCATTAAAAATATTTTTCCGATTTATTTCTTCACCACCCTTATCTCAACCCGCCTGTTCTCCTGCTTTTCGGCTTCGGTCTTTTCTTCATTCAATGGCCGTGTGTGCCCGAATCCTTTAAATGACATGCGTTTCGCTTCAATGCCTTTTTTTATAAGATAAGCATACACAACGTAGGCGCGCTCGCCGGAGAGATTGGAAAAGTCATCACTGATGCAGCAGATATGGCCTTCAATGGCGATTTCCAGCGTGGGCTGCGACAGCATGATGTTGTATAGCTCTTCAAGAACCGGCATCGATTCAGGCATAGGACGGCTGGAGTTGTTGTAGAAACTTATATTTTCAAGACGGATCAGATCGTCGACCTGTGCCTGTGAAATCTTTTCTTCCAGAATAGATAATTTCTT
>Ga0116152_10002499_pt1 | contig 14956 bp, 12 predicted proteins | sample AD_UKC119_MetaG_FD_89894 | JGI IMG/M metagenome (GOLD analysis project Ga0116152, IMG submission 89894) | Active sludge microbial communities of municipal wastewater-treating anaerobic digesters from Hong Kong - AD_UKC119_MetaG | ecosystem: Engineered > Bioreactor > Anaerobic > Digestate... | reverse complement strand
TTCAGTAAATAATGAAGTAGAACCTAGTTTTAAATCAAATGAATTTATTATATATTTATATAAATAATGTATATCTATATTTTTAATTTTAGAACCATTTATTTTATAAGCAATAGCTACTTTAGGTATTGTTATATCCATATTAATTATTTCTTCTTTTTTAAATACTTTATCTGGTTCATTATATTTCTTTAATACTATTTCTTTCTCTTCTACTAATTTTCTCTTATTCTCATGTTTCTTTATTATATCAATTGTTTTAATAGGATCTACATTACCTGTTACTACAATAAACATATTAGATGGATGATAAAAAGTATTATAGCAAGCATATAAATCTTCTTTAGTAATACTATTAACACTATCTACTGTACCAATTACTGGGTATTTTATAGGATGTTCTACTAAAGTATTATATAAACATGTACTAAATAGTTTACTATATGGTCTATCTTCATACATCTCTAATTCTTCAATAATTATACCTTTTTCTTTTTCAACATTCTTATCAGTAAAATATGGTTTTTCCACATAACTAATCAAGAATTCTAAATTTTCATAAAAGGCATTAGGCCCTGAAAACAAATAAGTTGTTTTATAATAACTTGTATTAGCATTGGCATTACTGCCATGATCACCAAAGAATTTAAATACATCACTTTCATCTTCTTGTTCAAACATTTTATGTTCAAGAAAATGAGCTATTCCTTTTTTAGAATAAAACATTTCTTTTTCACCATAAGGTATAAAATCGTTATGCATTCCGCCATATTTTGTAGAATATGTTGCATATGTATTATTAACTGTATTATCAGGAACAATATATATTTCTAAACCATTATCTAATTTTTCAGAGTAAACTTCTAAATCAAGACCATTAATCTTCTTCTTTTTCATTTCGTTTACTCCCCTCTAGTAAGAAAATAGTATCTAATTTAATTTTCTTAGTAATATTTATTACATCTTCTTTAGTTACTTTATCTATTTTTATATTTCTATCTTCTAATAAATCATATCCTAAATATTCATGTGCTTCATATAGAGCAAGTATAGTACTTTCATTATCTTCTATTTCTTTTAAAGCAGCTTTACTATTAATTTTAGCATGCTCAATATCTTCCTCAGTAAAATTACCTAAACTCATTTCTTTCATTTTTTGCTTTGTTATTTTTAAAACTTTTTCATAGTTTTTATAGTCAATACCTGAATTAATTAATTCTAAACTCGCAATTCCTGAATGAGATGAAGTTATATAATAACATAAACTATTCTTTTCTCTTACATCTTTAAATAATTTTGAATCAGGACTACCTCCTAAAATATAATTATAAACAGATAATACATACATTCTTTCAAAGTCTGTAACATCTTTTATTTTTGCTGCCAATATTAAAATACTTTGATTGATATTTTTCTTTTCTTTTATAGTAACTGGAGATTTTTTAAATTCTTTTTGTTCTATAAAATGAGAAATATTAGTATTTTTTATAGTATTAACATCAAAATTATCACTAATAATTTTAGTAATATTATTAATATTAATATCACCTATTATAAATATATCAATAACATCTTTTTTTATTAATTCTTTATAATATTCATATAAGTTAGAAACTGTTATTGTTTCTAAATCTTCTATATAACCACATCCACGATATGAAAGTGGTGAATTTGGAAACATATTTGCATATAATCTTGAAAAAGCAAAATTTCCAGGATTATCATCATATGATTCAATATCTTCCTTTAAAATATTTTTAGCATTATCGAAAGTTTGCTTGAAGAATTCATTATTTGATACATTAGGATCAAATATAAAATCAAAGAAAAACTTTAATGATTTTTCATTCATTCCTTCTTCCGTATACTTTTCATTTAAAAAATTTGTTGATAAAGATAGAACATGATAATTACCAGACATAAATGTATTAAAACCTACTCCAATATTGTATAAATTTTCGCATTCAATATCTAATAATCTTTTAGTATTATACTTCTTAGTTGCTTCTAATAATATTAATGATAATAAATTTCTATAAACTATTTTTTCTTTAGTTGCTACTTCTTTAAAATTAATTTTGATTTTTATCTTTTTAAATTTATCTGTTTTGATAAAATGTAAATTATAAGCGGGAGTTTCTTTTTTAATATATTCCATTTATGTCACCTCACTATGTTATATAACTAAACTATTAAATTTATTTCTTAATTTTTTCTTTTCGTCTTCACTCAAAAAGGCAAATTCTATAGATTGTCTATTAATTTTAACAAAATCTTCTTCAGTAAAACCTAATTTACTTTCTAATAATTGATATTCTCTTGTAAGTGTCGTATTAGATACTGTTCTATTATCCGTATTAATAGAAATTTTAACACCCATATCATGTAATTTTTTTATTGGATGATTTTCAAAATCTGTAATTACATTGGTTTGAATATTAGAAGTTGGACATATTTCAAGTAATATGTTTTTATTTATTACTTCATTAATTATTTTATCATCTTCTATTATTCTTATACCATGTCCTATTCTATTAGTATGAAATGAAATAGCAGAAGATATACTATCAATACCTGCAGCTTCACCTGCATGGATAGTAAAAGGTACACCTACTGATTCTGCATATTCAAATAATTCAGCAAAATCTTTTGTTTCATATATGCTCTCAGCTCCTGCTAAATCTACTGCGCATACCCCATTATTTAAATAATGTTTTGCAAAATCTATGACCTGCATATTTTCTTGTACTTTAGCATCACGCATCATGCATAGTATTAAATTTGTTTTTAAATCTACGCGATCTAATCCTCTTAAAACACTTTCAATGACATTATATAAAGACATTCCTGTAGTAATATGTTTTAATGGAGCAAATCTTATTTCAGCATATATACAGCCATCATTTTTTATATCAGTTGCGACTTCATAAGCTATTCTTTCAAGATTTTCTCTTGTTTGCATAGCTTTTATTGGTAAAGAAAACTTATCTAAATAATCATTTAAATCTTTACACTTATATGGCGCAATCATTTGTCTTTTAACATCATCTAAATTCATATCTAATATGTCTGCTACTGTATCAGGTCTAGCTGAACCATCTAAATGAACATGTAATTCTATCTTAGGAATTAGTTTTAGATTCATCATAATCTTATAGCACTTTCTAAAGCAAGTATTATCATATCATTTAATGATTTTTGTCTTTCCATACTTGTAGTTTCTGCTCCAGTAACTAAATTATTTGAAACTGTTAAAATACATGCAGCTCTCTTTTTTAAGACATTAGCATTATGAAATAATGCAAATGATTCCATTTCACAAGCCATGCATCCTTCATTATCATATAATTCTTTATAATTATCATTTTCTTTATAAAATACATCACTACTATGTATATTAGATATTGATATATGTTTACTTAATTCTTCTGCTGCTTCTTTTATATAAAAATTTAAGTAATCAGATGCATATAGCATTTTATCTAAACAACCATTTTGTGTTTTAGCAAAACTTGATTCAGAATAACTTCCATTAACTAATATTAAATCATGTAATTCTAAATCTTTTGTATAAGAACCTGCTGTACCTATTCTAATAATATTATCTACATTATAAAATTTATATAATTCATAAGAATAAATTCCTATACTAGGCATTCCCATACCAGAAGCCATTACAGTTATTTCTTTATCTTTATATTTTCCTGTATATGCTAGCATACCCCTAATATTATTAACTAATTTATAATCAGTTAAATATGTTTCAGCAATATATTTTGCTCGCAAAGGGTCACCTGGCATAATTACTGTCTTTGCTATTTCATTATCTTTTGCTTCAATATGTGGTGTCATAATATCCTCCTTATTGTCAATAATTCTATTTACATTATAACAAAATAATATGTATTTTTAAAGATAAATAAAAAATAAGTACACATTGTGTACTTATAATAATGGTTTTAAATATTGACCAGTATAGCTTTCTTTTACTTTAACTATTTCCTCAGGTGTTCCTGTAGCAATAATTGTTCCGCCTTTATCCCCACCTTCTGGTCCTAAATCAATTATATGATCTGCTACTTTAATAATATCTAAATTATGTTCAATAACAATAACAGTATCACCATTATCTACTATTTTTTGTAATATAAATAATAATTTTTTAATATCATCAGTATGTAGTCCTGTACTTGGTTCATCAAGTATAAATAAACTCTTACCAGTTGGTTTCTTTTGTAATTCTTTTGCAAGTTTTACACGTGCTGCTTCTCCACCAGATAATGTAGGTGCGCTTTGACCTAATTTAATATATGATAAACCTACTTCCATAAGCATTTGTAATTTGTTCTTTACTTTTGGAACATTTTCAAAAAATTCATAAGCTTCTTCAACACGCATTTCTAAAACATCATATATATTTTTACCTTTATATTTTACTTCAAGTGTTTCTTTATTATAACGTGTTCCTCCACATACTTCACATGGAACATAAACATCCGGTAAAAAGTGCATTTCTATTTTCTTTACACCATCGCCCCAACATGCTTCACAGCGTCCACCTTTAACATTAAATGAAAATCTACTTTTATCATAACCTCTAATTTTAGCTTCTTTTGTATCCACAAAAACATCTCTTATGTCATCAAATACTCCAGTATAAGTTGCCGGATTACTTCTTGGTGTTCGGCCTATTGGATTTTGTGATATATCTACTATCTTATCTATTTCTTCTAATCCTTTTACAGATTTATATTTACCTGGTTTTAATTTACTTTTATATACTTTAATAGCTGCAAGCTTATAAAGTATTTCATTTACTAAAGTACTTTTACCACTTCCAGATACACCAGTTACACAAGTAAATGTTCCCAATGGAAATTTAACATCAATATTCTTTAAATTATTCTCACTAGCACCTTTAATTTCAATATATTTTTTATTACCTTTTCTTCTAGTTTTAGGTACATCTATTTTAAGTTCTCCTGTTAAATATTTACCAGTTAAACTATTAGGATTTGCCATAACTTCACTAGGTGTGCCACAAGCAACTACTTCACCACCATGCATACCTGCTTTAGGTCCAATATCAACTAAGTAATCAGCTGCTAACATAGTATCAGTATCATGTTCAACAACAATAATTGTATTACCTAAATCACGCATCTCTAACATTGAATTTATTAATCTTTGGTTATCTCTTTGATGTAAACCAATACTTGGTTCATCAAGTACATAAAGTACACCAGTTAATCTAGATCCTATTTGTGTAGCAAGTCTTATTCTTTGTGATTCACCACCAGATAAAGTACCTGCTGTACGAGCAAGTGATAAATACTCTAATCCAACATTTATTAAGAAATTTAATCTTGATTTTATTTCTTTTAATATTAAATTACCTATTTCTTGTTCAGTTTTAGTAAGTGTTAGACCTTCTAAGAAGTTATATAAATCTCTTATACTCATACAAGTTAATTCATATATATTCTTTTTATTTATTTTTACTGCTAAAACAAAATCAGCCAATCTAGAGCCATGACATGTTTCACAAGGAAGTTCCATCATAAATTGTTCTATCCATTCTCTTATCCAACCACTTTTTGTCTCAATATATCTTCTTTGAAGATTTGTTATTATACCTTCATAAAAGTCTTTTTGCATTCTTGTACTGCCATTTTTAGAAACATAATTAAATTCTAATACTTCAGAACTACCATATAATAATTTTTCTAATTTATCTCTTTTAATTTTCTCAATAGGCATATTCATATCTATATCATAATATTTACATACTGTTTCTATTTGAGTATATATTATATTAGTTGTGTCGTTTAAATTAATTGCAACTATACCCTTTTCATTAATACTCTTAGTTCTATCAGGAATAACTAAATCTTCATCAATTTTCATTTTTATTCCTAAACCTTTACAATCTGGACAAGCACCATATGGAGCATTAAAACTAAACATTCTTGGTTCTAATTCTGGTATTGAAAAATCACAATCAGGGCAAGCATATGTTTCACTCATAATTATTTCTTTACCACCAATTACATCAATAACTACTTTACCATGAGCTAATTTAGAAGATATTTCTATTGCTTCATATAATCTACTTCTAATATCTTCTTTCATAATTAATCTATCTACAATTACTTCAATATTATGTTTCTTATTCTTATCTAATTCTATTTCCTCAGTTAAATCATAATCAACTGAATCAACTCTTACTCTTACATAACCATCTTTTCTTAATTTATCAAATGTATCTTTAAAAGTTCCTTTTTCACCATGAGCAATAGGACTTAAAACTCTTATTTTAGTATTTAAATCTAATTTTAATATTTGATTTGTCATTTCCTCAATGCTTTGACTCTTTATAGGTTTATTATGAATAGGACAAAATGGGATACCTATACGAGCATATAATAATCTTAAATAATCATATATTTCTGTTACTGTTCCAACAGTACTACGAGGATTTTTATTTGTACTTTTTTGATCAATAGAAATAGCTGGTGATAATCCTTCTATAGAATCAACATCCGGTTTTTCTGACCCACCTAAAAATTGACGAGCATATGCGCTTAAGCTTTCTACATATCTTCTTTCGCCTTCTGCATAAATTGTATCAAATGCTAAACTACTTTTACCACTTCCAGATACACCAGTCATTACGATTAGTTTATTTTTAGGTAATGTTATATCAATATTTTTTAAATTATTTTCTCTTGCACCTTTTACTATTATCTCATCCATACTCTCACCTCAAACGTTATTATTATAACATATATTATATTTTTTATAACAAAAAAGATTATATCATACATTTGTTCGATAATCAATATTATTATATAAAAAAATTAGAATTAAATTCTAATTTATTAATCCTTAGGATCAAATATTAAAGCTAATAAAAATGAAAAGACTATCGCTGAGCATATACCTGATGCGGTTAAACTAAACATTCCCATTACTAAGCCCATAAATCCATATGTTGTAGCAGATTCCATAGCTCCATGAATAATTAAGTGACCAAATGATGTGATTGGAACTAAAGCTCCTCCACCTGCCCAAAGAATAAATTTATCATATATATTAAATACATCTAAAAAAGCCCCAATAACTACAAATAAAGTAGTTACATGTCCTGGAGTTAATTTAGTATTATCTAATATTAATTCCCCTATTAAACAAACAACTCCACAAAAAATAAATGCATTAAGATATATCATCATTAACCTCCAAACTAACAGCATGAGCAATAGATGGAATTGTTTCTTTTTGATTTACTAAAGTAGTATTCATCAATGCTCCTGTTGCGACTAATAATACTCTTTTATATTTTTTATTCTTCATTAATTCAAATATATAACTATAAGCTACGAGTGGTAAACAAGCAGGTCCTGATCCACCAGCATAAACTTGTTGATCATTAATATTAAATATCATACATGCACTATCATCAATATTTCTAATATTTAAATTATATTCTATTTTTAAATATTCTTTTAATATATCTTTACCATACATACCTAAATCGCCTGTTAGTATCAAATCATAATATTCTGGTTCTCTTTTTAAATCTTTTAGATGTTCATATATAGTTTTAGCAGCCGCAATTGCCATTACGCCTCCCATATTATAAACATCTTTTATACCTGAATCTACTGAAGTACCTATGGTTGCACTTTCAACTTTTATTTTATTAATATTATTACTTAATAACATAGAGGCTGCCCCTGTTACTGTAAATGTTGCAGTTTTTCTTTTAGGGCCACCATATTCAACTGGATATCTAAATTGTTTTTCTGAAGCATTATTATGTGACGAAGTAGATACTAATACTTTTTTAACTTTTCTTGCTTCTAAGAAATTAGACGCAATTATTATACTTTCCATGCTTGTTGCACAAGCACTATATATTCCTAAATAAGGTATATTTAATGAACTTGTCACATAATTAGAAGTTACTATTTGATTTGATAAATCACCTGCTATAAATAAATCAATATCCTTTTTCAAAATATTTGCTTTTTCTAATACTATATCAATAGAATCTTGCATAAGTTTCATTTCCGCCAATTCCCATGTCTTCATTCCCATATAGTAATCATTATAACTTTTATCATAAAATTTTGATAAAGGACCATTTGATTCCATTACTCCACTAACTGTACTTGTATTATCTACATAAACATTATTATATTTAAAAGTCATATTAAGCACCCCACAATACTAATCTAATCAAACCAAATATATAAGCACTTATTACACCATATATAATTACAGAACCTGCTATTTTAAACATATTTGTCCCTATACCAGTAATTAAGCCTTCTTTTTTATATTCTAAAGTAGCACTCATCATTGCATTAGCAAACCCTGTTATAGGCACTAATAAACCACATCTTGCTTTATGAATAACTTTATCAAAAAAGCCTAAACAAGTTAGTAAACAACCTAAAAATATTAAAGTAACTATCATAAATATTGATGCTTGTTTTGTAGAAATACTAAATGTATAAGAATAAAAATCTATAAGAAATTGTCCTATTATTCCCATTAGTCCACCTACTACAAATGCCACTACAGCATTAGTAAAAATATTTTCTTTAGGACTCTTACTATTAACTAAATCAATATATTTCTTTTTTTCCATAATCTCACCTAAAATTATTATGTAATTAATAATTATTTTTATACAAAAAAAGCACATAATGTGCTTAATATAATTTTTGTTTAAGTTTAGCTAAGATTTTTTGCTCTCTTCTAGATACTTGGACTTGTGTCATACCTAATAAAGAAGCTATTTCAGTTTGAGTTTCATCTTCAAAATATCTTTTTTGAATTATCTCTTTTTCAAAATTATTTAATTTTTCTATTTCGTCTCTAAGCATAATTAAGTCATCTATTTTTTCTTGCTTGCTTGGAATAGTTTCGTGAAGAGTAATTTCTTTAGAATCACTCATTATTGGTTCATCAATACTCTTGACTTCCCTTTTACTATTTATTGAATCAATTACATATAATTCATCAATATTTAAAAAATCTGCTATTTCTTTAGTTGTTGGTTCCCTATATAATTTTTGGGATAATAAAATTGATACTTTTTCTATTTGATAATTAAATTTAGATATACTCCTACTAATCTTTATATCTTTATCTTCTCTTAAAAATTTCTTTACTTCACCTAATATATATGGATAAGCATATGTCGTAAATTTTACATTAATACTATTATCAAAATTTTTATATGCTTTAATCATGCCAAGTACACCTGCTTGATATAAATCATCTTTATTATTATTATTCTTAAATAAATTTACAACAGAATAAATAAGTCTACTATTTTCTTCTATAATATTATTTATATTTTCCATATTATCTCCTTATATATTAAATGTATTTAAAGCAGTTAATTCATTCTTTGATTTATATATTTTTTGATATACAATTTGTTTTTCTATATCTATAGGAATATTGCATATAACAAGATCACCATGACTCTTTTCTGTAATATTCTTTAATTTAAGTATAGATTCGAAGGAAAGTTTATCTATACTATCAACATTATATAGATTTAAAACAATATTATTAATTCCTGTCTTATCAATTAAATCATAAATCTCTTTTTCAAACTTCAAATTTGTTTTATAATTTAATGATCCAACTAATCGAATAAATAATACTCCTTTTCTAAATTCTGCATCAATATCAAGCATTTAATCACCTTCTTATATAATTTAGCACAGATAAATTTATTTTTATTCATATTCGACAAAACTAGCTATTCTTTTTTAATAATCTTCTTTTTATTGCATATAAAACTATGATTAATAATAGTAATATATACATATAAATCATAGATTGCTCCTTGATTTCTTTTTCATCTTTTAATTCAATTTTTTGTTCTTCTAATTTTTTCTTTTCAACTTTACAGGCATTAAGTTCTTCTTTAATTTCATTATTATTTTTTTCTTCTTCTAATATTACTTCTTTAATTTCTAAATTCTTTTTATCAATTATATAAGAAGAATTCATTAATTCTTCAGCAATTTCTTTTATAGTCTCTTCTTTATCATTTAAATCATTATTAATACTATTATTTAAATCATTATTAGTATTTATTACTTCTAGCTTTTCTTCTTTTAAATCTTTAATATTTTCTAATTCTTCTTCATTATCTTTTATATCTACTAGTACTTCTTTTATTACTTCTTTAAAAGGTAAAATATATTTAACTTCATATGTACCATTCTTAGTATAATCAATATTATCTATTATCTTAATATCATCTATATTAATACTTGAATATAGGATAAAATCTTTTAAATTCTTATCATTAGAATTAATCACTATATCGTCACTAATAATAACTTTATCTCTTTTCTTATAACGATATAAATATATATATTTACTAGAATCAATCTTATATATATCGGTATCTTTTTTAGCATATTCATCAATATATTCTTTATTAATTATTTCATGTTCTTTTAAATTAATTATATTTCTATACTTAGTATTATATTCACTTATATTAGTTCTTAGTTTATTAAAACAATCATTAATAGTTTTTGTTGTATCAAAAATATTTTTATATTTTCTAAAATCATCTATCTTATAATCAACATTATCATAACCTTCTAAAGTAGTTAAGTAATTACCATAATCAAATATATCATAATCTATAGCTAGATATATCTTAGTTTTAATATGACGTGAACTATTATAACCAACTATATTAATTCTTAAATTAGTATCATCTAAACTATATTTTTTATCTAAGTCTAAGTGAAATACATCATTAGGATTTAGTATTACATTTTCATGAGTATAATAAACTTTATTAGTTTTATTATCATAAAATTCTAATTTACTAATTTTAAATGTTTCATCTGATGCGTTAGTAAATACTATATAATTATATTCTTTTATAGGATTATAACTATACTCATAACATTTTTCTACTTCCTTATCTTTTTCTAATAATGATATATCATCTACCCAATTAGTTTTTTCTACTTTTGTATTTCCTGTTTCTTTAAATAAAGAATTTTCTAAATATTCATAACTAATATTTTCTTTATATAATTGATACATTTTAGTTTTTTCAACTAATGTTAAATCATCTTTCACAACAACATCTTTTTGATAATCACTAAATTCACCATAATTGCTATAATATTCCATAGCGTTAACTCTAAAACTAAATAATAATAAACTTAGAAAAAAGATTAATTTTTTCATATTATCACCTCCTTCATTTATATAATACTTTGATAAAAAGTGATTTCCTTTTTTTATAAAAAAAAGATTATACAAATGTATAATCGCTTATATTAATATTAGTTTCCTTTTCAATAATTTTATCTATAATAAAATTTTCAATTTCATCTCTTAATACTTTATCTATTTTCCTTGCTCCAAATTCTTTATAATTAATCTTATTTATTAAATCTAATACTGTATTTTTATTATATTCTATATTAACCTCTTTATCTTTATACTTGCTCTTTAATTTTAATAATTTATTATTAATAATTTTAGAAACATCTTGATCATTTAATTTATTAAAATGCACTATAGAGTCTATTCTATTTAAGAAAGGTATAGAAAAATATTCTTTTTCTTTAGAAAGCTCATCATCATTTTTCATAAAACCTATAGTTTCATTTAATTCTAATACATTTGATGTCATAATTATTATTACATTATTAAATAATATCATATTCCCTTTAGAATCTTTTATTTTACTATCTTCTAAGATTTGTAAAAATAAATTAATAATATCAGGATGAGCTTTTTCTATTTCATCTAGTATTAATACTGAATAAGGTTTATTTCTTATTTCTTCTAAAATATTTTTATTATCTGAATAACCAACATATCCAGGAGAAGCCCCTAATATTTTACTAACAGAAGATGAATCTTTAAATTCACTCATATCTATTTTAATTACATTATTACTACCTACTAACTCTTCTCCAAAAAGACGTGCTAAAAAAGTTTTACCAACTCCACTAGGACCATTAAACATAAATGAATAGCATTTATTATCATCTTTAAAACCTAATTTTATCTTTTTAGTTATTTTAACAACCTCATTAATAGCCTTCTCTTGCCCAATAACATTATCTTTTAATTTTTTTTCTAATGTTTCGATTATTTTTATATTATCATTTAATATTTCATACAAAGGTATTTTTGTTCGTGAAGATATTATTGATGCAACATCTTCCTTTAAAACTTCATTAACATTTTTATCTTTATATATTTTTAATTCTATTTTATTTATTTTATCTTGAATAATATTTTCTTCTTCTCTAATTTTTTTTGCTTCTTTATATTTATTTTTAATAATATAATCATTCTTTAATATTTTTTTATTTTCTAATTCTTTCATTAAATCATTATATTTTTTTACATATTTATTTTCTTTTAAACTAACTCTAGCACATACTTCGTCTAATACATCGATTGCTTTATCTGGTTGATTACGATCAAATATATATTTGTCTGACATATCAATAATTAAATTTATTATTTCATCATTAATTCTTACATTATGAAATTCTTCATAAATTGGTTTCAATTTTTTTAAAATCATTCTTGTATCTTCTTTAGTAGGTATCTCTATAAATACTTTTTGAAATCTTCTTTCTAAAGCTGAATCCTCTTCTATATATTTTTTATACTCGCTAATTGTAGTTGCCCCTATACATTTTAATTTATTACGAGCTAAAGCTGGTTTAAATATATTAGATGCATCTATTGCACCTTCTGCACCACCAGCCCCTACTAATGTATGTATTTCATCAATAAAAAGAATTATATCATCATTTTCTTCTACTTCTTTTAATATTTTTTTTAATCTTTCTTCAAATTCGCCTCTATATTTAGTTCCTGCAACAGTTGAAGCCATATCAATACTTATTATACGTTTATTCTTTAAGGCATTAGGTACTTCATTATTAACAATTCTTCTACTTAACTCTTCAACAATAGCCGTTTTACCTACTCCTGCTGCCCCAACTAATATAGGGTTATTTTTAGTTCTTCTAGACAAAATTTCTATTACTCTATTTATTTCTTGTTCTCTACCAATAACTGGATCTAATTCATTATTTAGGGCTTTTTTAGTTAGATCTATTCCTAATTCATCCAAAATCATTTTTTTAGTTTTCTTTTTCTTATCTTTAGTCTTAGAAAATTCTAAATATAATTCTTCTATATCAATATTCATGCCAACTAGTATTCTAATTGCGACTCCGTCGCCTTCTTCTAATAAACATAAAAATAAGTTTTCAATTGTCACATCACTATTATTATCTTTGCTATCTATAATAGCATTTTCAATAATTCTTCTTAACATTGGCGTATATAAAAACCATTTATTTTCTTTTGTACCTATACCAATAATTTTAATTATTTCATCTTTAACTTTCTTATAATTGATTTTATAATCACTTAATCTTTTACTTATATTATTCTTATCTTTTAAGATTGCCAATAAAAGATGTTCACTACCAATATATGGATGTTTTAAACTATACATTTCTTCTTTTGCACTTACTATTATTTTTCTTGCTTCTTCTGAGAAACTTCCAAACATAATATCATCTCCTATATTAATATTCTATGACTATTATGTTAAATATTTTGTCTTTTAAACAACAAAAAAGAAATATATTTTTTTATATTTCTTTTGACATTATTCTACAGTAAATAAGTATAGATCAAAAGCTAGCCATCCCTGTGTCCATCTTTCACTATTTCTGCCATATGTACCAGTCATTACTAATTTACCAGTTGAAGCATTATATGTTTTAGTTATTGCTACCTCAAACGATTTAGCACCATCTCCACCATTACTTCCACTTAATTTTGTAGGAACCATAATAAAATCATCAGCAGTTAAATTTTGATAATTAGTTAAACCTGTTGCATCATATGTAATAGAACTTGCTCCTGTATATGAGCCTAATAATGTTCTTTTAATAGTTTTAGTCCCTGCTGCAAGTCCAGCTTGATATCCATCATCATAACCATCTGTTTGACCTGCTAAATAACCAGCTTGATAATCAGATTGATGTTCTGCTGATTCACTTGTTACTAATATTCTTGCAACTGAGCCTTTAGTTGCATAATAAGTTCCATCAGTTACATTAGTAAATGAAACTTCACATGATTTATTGACATTTATTGTTCCTGTAATATCAACACGTCCTTTATATTTTAAAGTAGGAGAAGCTACTCCATTATTAAAAACATATGATCCAACATGTTCAGTTTTATTAATTATTTCCATTTCACAAGCACTCTCAACTGTCCTTACGACATTTTCCATACTTGCCTTAAAAGCACCTTTTTGTGATTCATCAATAATATTAATTATCGCTGGTATCGCAATTAATGCAATTATTCCTAATATTAATATTACTGCTAATAATTCTACTAATGTAAAACCTTTTTTCTTTTTCATATTATCCTCCTATTTAATTGGAATAAGAACTGCTTGAAGATATACACTACTACAATTTGTAGCATTAGTTGTCATTTTAACTGTTATTGTGTCACCTGGAGTTCCTGTAGCAATTTGAATTCTACTAAGTGCTCTAGTTCCTTCATAATCTTTTGTTTCTAAAACATTCATAGTCGATGAAGTAATTTGAATAGATACATATCCATCAGCTGCACTCGCCATTGCTATTAATTGAAATTTAGTAACTCCTGCTGGAATAGTAACTGTTGTTGAAGTAGTTTTTACATTTCCCCAGTTCCAACCATGATTAGATATTGAATTATTCAAATCCAATTCATATTTACCTGAATCATAATTATTTAATTGTTCTTGTAAAGTTGATATTTGTGCTTCATATTGAGCTTTCATATCATTAAAATCAGATAATGAAACTAATTCATCTACTGTATATTCATCTCCAGAGTAATTACA
>Ga0116152_10002497_pt1 | contig 14960 bp, 12 predicted proteins | sample AD_UKC119_MetaG_FD_89894 | JGI IMG/M metagenome (GOLD analysis project Ga0116152, IMG submission 89894) | Active sludge microbial communities of municipal wastewater-treating anaerobic digesters from Hong Kong - AD_UKC119_MetaG | ecosystem: Engineered > Bioreactor > Anaerobic > Digestate... | reverse complement strand
TTTCTAATTCATTCATTCTTAATTTAACCTTTCTCATATATATCACCTTGATGATATATTATATTATAAGTGAGACATTTTCTAAAGATAACACTTAAGACATTATCATAAGATAAACATAAATTAAATTATTACTTGGTTCAAAAGATTGACAAAATGATAAAATTATATTATATTTATATTGTCCTTTTTAGGGGTGTAGTTCAGTTGGTAGAGCGTTGGTCTCCAAAACCAAATGTCGTGGGTTCAAATCCTACCACCCCTGCCATAAGGAAAATAGACGAATAGAAATATTCGTTTTTTTTAATGTGTTTATGTTACAATTTATCTTGAAGGAGATAAAAAAATATGGAAATAAAAGAAGTAGTTTTAAAAAGTGCTAACCCATTAGAATATGGAGATGAAGTTGTGCGTTGCCGAGTAATTCAAAATGTTGATATTAATGCATATCTTGATACAATACCTGGGGATAGGGAAATAATTGCAACTAAAATAGCTCCTATTAGTGCAAGAACTGGTGTTGTTGGAGAAGAAGTACATACTGTGTTGTATACCTATAGAAATGGTAAAAAATATGTGTTGAGTGAAGAAAATAGCATTGTAAAAGAAAGAGATATGGGAGATGAGACAAAAAAGCCTGATATAGTTGTTACTAATATACAGAGTACTTCAAATGAACAATATGTTGTTAAAGCAAATAAATTTGCACAAATGTATGCACCCAATTCAGATGGAACTTTCACTCCAAATCCAGATGAAAGATTATTGAGTCAAGTTGATGAAGATATAATTATAATAACTGCTTGGGGAAGTGAAGCTGTTTGTTTAGCAGGCTCATATATAGTAACATATAATGCTGATGAAAATGATTTTAACACAATTGAACAAGGTGCATATGAATCAACTTATGCTGCATCTAATGCTAAAACCTTATAATATTTATTTTGTTAAACATAGTTGTTGATTTAGAAGTTTATCTTGAACTAATTTCTGAATGAATTGCACTATCGTATCATTGAGTGATTAATAATTAGGGGATTAAATTTTTATAACAAAAAAAACAGATAGACTTATTTTTCTATCTGTTTTTCTTCTACTTCTTTTGATTTTTCAGAAATTATGTTTTTATTAGCATCTACTTTATTTCTTTTTTTAACGGTGATAGTTAATACTATTAATATAATTACTATGGCAACTCCGCAAATTATAAAAACACTGTAATCTTTTAATCTTGATAAGTTGATATTTGATGTGTCATTTATATCATCACTAAGAAGTGGTTCAGTATCTTCACTCGGAATATCTGTGATAGTGGGTATAAAAATAATCATTCTAGCTTCATCGCCACTACCAGTTTGAATTACTATTTTATCGGTAAATGTAGCTGGATTAAAAACTATTTTATTAAAGTTTTCTGCGTATACTTCAGCAGTTGCTTGGTTGGGGCCAGATTCTTCGTAGATGGTAACTCCTGTTCCCTCAAAGATAAAGAAATATTCTTGACCTGATGAAAAATCATATTTGCCAATTTGTTTTAATATACCAGCATCAAATGTTATAGTACAACCATCATCATTAGAACAAAATTCAGGTAAAACATATTCTCCTTCTATAACTTCATTATTAATGCTACTTAGTTTTTTAGCATTATCACTAATAGTTATAGGAAGCGAAGTTAATGCCTCTGCACCAAAAGGTAATATTAATATAACACCTAGTAAAATTGTAAAAAAATACTTTTTCATATATCCTCCTCGTATACTATTATATCACAAAGCCATTAAAATATATGTTATTTATTTTGCAAAATTATCTGCTAGTGATATAATAAAAATATAATGAAATAAGGAGGAAAAAAATGAGCAGATTTTGTGCAAATTGTGGCAAGGAATTACCGGAGGGAGCTGATGTATGCATTGAATGCGGTAAAACAGTGGTAAAAGAAAATATGCAAAGCCCTACTGTTAATGTCAATGTTCAAACAAATAGTACTGATGTTTCACCAAAATCTAGATTAGCAGCATTTTTATTGTGTACGTTTTTAGGTGGCTTGGGAGTACATCGTTTTTATGTTGGTAAAGTTGGCACTGGTATTTTATGGTTACTTACTTGTGGCGTATTTGGTATAGGTGTTCTTATTGATTGGATTATGATTCTATGTGGTTCATTCAAGGACAACGATGGTAAAGTAATTACTGATTGGAATGCTTAAAAAGATATTTATTATCTTTTTTTTATGTCGTATTTTGTTTGCAAACATTCGATATTGTGTTATACTTTTAATAGGATAATGTGCTAAAGAAAGTATTGTTATCTTATGAGTGAGGATTATTGTTATAGTGAAGAAGAAAGTTAAGAATATAAGAAACTTTTTTAATAAGCATCTTAAAGATATTAATACTAAACAAAAAATTATTATATGTTTAATTACTTTTTTGATTGTATTATTTACATGCGGAATTGTTTTTAGTAGATATGCATATACGGGATTAAAAAACATGTATTTTAATTCTAAAGGATTTTATTTTAATAGTGATAAACTTACTGAAACAACATCTACATATCAACTTGATAATTGGTCTGGTGTTGACAGCTATACAATTATCGTTAATATGAATAGTAGAAAAAATAATTTAATTGCAGCCAATATGAATATTTTATATACTATCAACTATACGTGTCCATCTACTGTAATATGTCAGGCTACTCAAGCAAGTGGAACCATACCATCGAGCACTAATGTTGATGATTTTACAATTGTTGTAACACCAAATGCAAATTTTGATGATGGAGATAGTGTTACGGTTTATGTTGAAACATCTTCAACTAGTCCCTATGAGAAGACTTTATCTGCAAATTTCACATTAAATGTTGGTCAAATGGGACTATCATATGAGGTTACTGACGATATTAATCATCCATATTTAGAGATAAGAATTACAAATACGCTTGATTATTATACAGTTCTTACTGTATTTGGGAATTATAATGTCAATGATAGAATTGATATTACAACATATCGGGGGTTAACTAGCGCACAACAAGCAAATTGTGCATCAGCAACTATAACTTTAGCGTTTAATCCTGCAGATGTTTTGCTAGATATGACTAGTGCATCCTATTTAAAAAAGGAATCTCAAACGACCACAACTATAAATAATTATCAGTATATTAATAGCTTTACTTTTAAAATAGAAGCTATTTCCAGCGAAATTGTAAAATTTTATAAAACAACGCCAGCAAATAATTATACATATCCAAATGAAACGAGTACACCTTCTGTAATTACGTTCTCAGCAGTATATTAAAAAATAAAAAAATGATAGGAGGTTAATACTATGAGTGTTAATGTTATTGAAAAGTATGTTAATTTTTCAGAAAAGAACATAATACAATATGCAAGAATAATTCTTGATAGCAAGTATGAAAAGTATTTAGTACAAGAGTTTTGCAAATTTTACATTGATGCTTATTTTTATCAACTATCAGGTGATTTAAGTGTTAAACAATATTTAAAAAATAAAGTTAGTGAAATTGAGGATACTACATTATATTATGAAAGTGACGTACAATTAAATTATGATGCGGTGAAACTGGCAATTGAACTTGATCAAAAATATGAGATTACTAGGGAAACAATTAATAGGGTTAATGAATTTAGAAAAGAAAAATTGAAAACTGATGAATTAATCTCTGAAACTAATCTACTAGAAAAATTAAAAGAGGCAATTGATAGAAAAAAAGATTTTTTACAAGCGTTTCAAAGCGAATACTTTGAATTAGCATACGATGATACAAGTAAGAAAAACTTATATTGGGTAGAGATTAAACATCATATTAAATTTCCAGAATTATATAGCGAATTTGCAATCAAAAAAGCATTTAATAGAGATTTAATCAATGAACAAAAGATGTTTGTTATATATTATTTACTTAGTATTCAAATAATTAAAGATTTACATAAAAGGGACTTAGAAAAAGAATATTTAGTAGATTTTGATTATACAATTTTTGAAAAGAAAATGAAAAGTAAAAGATTACTGGATATAGTAGATAATGAGATTGCAAAAGATAAAATTTCATTTATATTGCCATTTGAAGAATATTTAAAAAGTACAGATGACATAAAGGATATGATAAAAGAAGGATATAATTTTGCAATATTAATAGATGATAAATACGAGGATAATCCTGCAAATAATATGATGGTTAAATTATTTAAATATATAATTATAGTAGATGATAAATATCATTATGATGGTATGAAAAGTAATGATAATATTGTAAAAATTTAGAGAAAGAGGCGATTTTGTGGATACATTTGTAAGATTTTTATATGAATTTTTGTCACAATTCTTTTCAGGATTTGTAGCATTCTTTAAAGGATTTTGGGAAGGCATTAAACAATCATTTAAGATCTCCAAGTATATTTCTATTATCAATGGTTATAAAGCTAATTTTAATGGAGCAGAATGGGTTTTTGTAGTTCTTGCTATTCTAATTATGTTAATTATTATTGGTGGAATTATATTCTTAATAGTTTTCTTAATCAGAAAGTATATTAGATTTAGAAAAACTATAGTAGAACAAGAGTCATTATTAGAAGAAATTGCAACTTTAAATAGTGAGGTTGCAACTATGGTTCAGGAAAAACAAGATATTCTAGCAATGAAAGTTTCACAATTAGGATTAAAACCAGGCGAAGAAGCTACTGAAGAGGGGAGCTCTTCTTCCGAAGGAGAAACTGATGAAGTTGATCAAGGCGTTAGATTCCCTAAATTAAATGATATTGATGTTGAATTTGAAAATTATAAGATTCAAAATTATAACAATACATTTACATTACCAGAGTTAGTTGAACTATTTAGAAACTTTGCAGCAGCAAAATTAAGACTATATTATAGTAGTGATATGATTAGATTATTTATTTCAGCTCTAGCATCTACTAAATTAATAATTTTACAGGGTATATCCGGTACCGGTAAAACATCTCTTGCTTATGCCTGGGGAAAATTTTTGAAACATGATTCGTGTGTAGCATCAGTTCAACCGTCTTGGAGAGATAGAACAGAGTTATTTGGATACTTTAATGAGTTTACAAAAAAGTTTAACGAAACAGAAGTTTTAAAAGAAATATATATGGCAGGGTATACTGATGATATATATACAGTTATCCTAGATGAGATGAATATCTCTCGTGTTGAGTATTACTTTGCCGAGATGCTATCTATTCTAGAAATGCCTAATAAATCAGAATGGATTGTTGAACTTGTTCCTAGCAAATGGAAAAGAGATCCTAAAAAAATTATAAATGGTAAATTACAAATTGCATCTAATGTTTGGTATATTGGTACTATCAATAACGATGACTCAACATTTATGGTTACTGATAAAGTTTATGACCGTGCTATGCCAATAGATATTAATGATAAAGGGCAAGTATTTGAACCAATTGATACAGAAGCTCAAGATATAAATTATACATATTTAAATAAATTATTTGAAGATGGTATGGCAGAAAATACAATATCAGAGGTAACACTAAATAAAATAACTGAGATGGACGATTATGTAATTAAACATTTTAGAATAGCATTTGGTAATCGTATTGTTATGCAAATGAAAAAGTTCACACCAATTTATGTTGCATGTGGTGGAACTGAGGTTGCAGGGATAGATTACTTTATGGCAAGAAAGGTATTAAGAAAATTTGAACAGTTAAATGTTTCTTATATAAGAGATGAGATAGATGGATTCATTGTTTTTCTTGATGAAAAGTTTGGCAAAGGTGCAATGAAAGAGTGTGAGGAATACTTACTAAGACTTAAAAAATTAACATAGGAGGTGTATTATGGGACAACTTGATGTATTTGATTTATATCATAGATCAGACGGTAGTCAAATTGAGAGATTTAATAATAAAATCAATTCAACTATGAAAGTTAAAACTGACTATAATAAAGTTGAATGTGATTATGAATGGTTAGAAAAAATGGAAGCTACTATCCAATATTTAGATAATATTTTGAGAAATCCTAACCGTTTCATAATTAATGAAGAAGATGTTGTTAAAATTGAACTGGCTCGAAGAATTACACCTGAAAGTATTAAGCATCTTGCAAGAAATACTAACTTTATTCAAGATATTAAAGAAGATGGTTCAGTGCAACCATCTAAAATACTTAATATCAATAAAGAGGAAAGTTTTAATACCTATGAAAATAGATTTATTTATAGTTTAGTTAAAAATATGAGATACTTCCTTGATCGTAAAAAAAGAGACTCTATAGTAGAATCATCTTTTAAGAATAACAAAAATATTGAATATAGTGCATCAGGCAAATTAGGTGAAGAAAAAGTTGATGTAGCATTAACTTTTAATTCTAAACTGGATTCAAAAGATGATGGTAATGGCGCTAATAGCATAAATACAAGAATTGCAAAATTAGAACTTCAAATGGCAGATTTAACTCATTCAGAAGTATATAAGAACTTAGATAAGATGCATATTGCGCTTGTTACTTCTCCAATAAAGAAAACTAATGTAATACTTAAAAATGTTAATTTTCAGTATGCTGTTGCGTTATGGAATTACTTACAAGAACATACTGATTCATCAGTTAAACAAGTGAAAGATAAAAAGGATTATGTTGAAACAGGACAAATGAAAAAGTATATTGATGAGACTATTATGCTAGATTATCTAGTAGTTGATAGCATCAATAAACAAGATAAAAAAGCTAAGATAGATACTGAAGAAGTCTCAGAAAAATTGGTTGCTAACATGGTAGAGAAATTAATAGATGTCAACGATTCTCTTAGTGAAAGTCAGTTAAAAGATATTGTTAGCAAGCAATTTACTGTAATTAAATATAAAGCAGTTGCTAACGATGCAGAGATTCAAAAGAAATTTAAACAATATTTAAATGAATTTATAGAAAGAGTAGAAGAAGTAAAATTATGAAGAAACTATTAGATAAAATAAGTAAAAATGATTTTTTGAGATTTACCTTTAAATTTATTAAAGTAGTTTTGTATGTACTAATTATATGTATTATGGCAATCATTTTAGTCCAGAGGTTTTCAAATAACAAAGTTTCAGTTGCAGGACTTAAAGTTTATACTATTTTAACAGGTAGTATGATTCCTAAATATAAAATAAGTGATATGATTTTGGTTAAAGAAGTTGAACCAGATAAAGTAAAGCTTCAAGATGATTTGGTTTATATTGGTGATGAAGGGGATTTCACAGGTAAAACAGTAGTCCATCAAGTAATAAATGTTAAAAAAGCTAATGGCAGATATGTTTTTACAACTAGAGGTATCGCCAATACCGCGGATGATCCTGAAGTTGATCAAGATCAAATAGAAGGGGTTGTTATATACAAACCTGTAATTTTAAGTTTTATATCTAGAATTCTTAATAATATATTTGGATTTTACTTTGGAGTATTAGTACCGGTTTGCGTTTTAATTTTTATTGAAATTATTCAATCAATAAAGGATAAAAAAGATAAAAAAGATGATGAGATAGAAGTGATATAAAGAAAGGAATAATTAAATATGAGCATTGTTGGTAAAGTATTTAAAAAATCAAAACTGGGTGGACTTTTAATATTAGCAGTTTTATTATCTGGCAATGTTTTTGCATGGTTTATATATTCTACTAGAGTTGATTCTAGTATCACAGCACATATTAGAGCTTGGGATATAGAGTTTGTTGCTGGCAATACACAGCTCTCTCAGGAGGTTACTTTTGAAGTAAATGAAATATATCCAGGAATGGTGACACATACGGATAGTATCACAGCGACTAATAATGGAGAAGGATCTGCTATGCTTGATTTTGAACTTGTTTCAGCAAGTATATTAGGTACAACATATATAGTTACATCAGATCTTACTAGTGATCAGTTATTAACTAGACTTCAGACTCAGTATCCATTTGTTATAAATCTTTTTACATCGGCGGATACATTAAATGCCAATGGAGGTTCAGGAACGTTTTCATTATCAGTTTCGTGGCCTTATGAATCTGGTGATGATGTTACTGATACTTATTGGGGCAATGCAGCTTATGAGTTTAGCGATCTAAACCCATCTGCATCTAGCATAACGATTGTGGCATTAGTAACAGCAATTCAATCAGAATAAAAAATACATTTTGTATTTTTTTTTGAAAAAAGACACGCGAAAAAAACTAGAAATTCTAGTTATTAAGATTCCTAATGAGATTGAATAAACGATATATTTACATCCATAGATGCAGTAGGCGTTTCACTTAAAGCAGCCTCTGTATCTGCAGAATTATCCATGTCTTGAGTATTAGCATCATCATTCCATAGAACAAAGATTCTAATTGTTGTAGTTGTGGACCCATAAGCGATAGTACCTGTAATGTTTTCATTATAATCTGTAAAATTATAAATAGTACCACCATTTATTGAATATCCAGTAGAAACTAAATCACTAACACTACTAGTTGCACCAGCTAAAGCGGAAATTGAATAATCAAAAGATAGATCAGTATTAGTGGAATCAATTACTAAGTCAAAATATCCAGTGGCAAGGGGTGCTATAACGTTACTTGCCATATCTGTTGTTCCAGCAAATACTGGAACTATCGTATTAGCAGCAAGAGAACCACTTGTAATATCAGCGTTATTTACTAATATTTTCCATCTAGCAATAGTCATGCTTGAAGTACCACTTACACTATTAACATATTTAGCAAAGGTTTCTTGCATGAAAGTCATACATATTAAAAGAGAAACACAAGCTAACATTAAAACAATTTTTTTAATTTTAAACATAGTATTCCTCCTTTTCTACCTTTATATATTATATATTATCATTAGCGTAAAATGATAGTCAATTAGACAGTAAAATATATTTAAAATTTGACATAAAATTTGTCATTTTTTGAATATATATTTTTATAAAAAAACCCGCATAATTTGTCGTGTTTTGTTGATTAAAAAAAATAGTTATGTTAAAATGATATTTATAGTAGAGTAGATTGGAATGATACTATATGGCAAATGAAGTAACAATTAGTGCTGATAAAATAAAAAAACGTGAAAAAAGATTTAAAATTCTTAAAAGAGTTTTACTTCTTTTGTTGCTTTTGCTTTTATTTATCTATTTGTTTTTAAGTTTTGTCTATAATGGAGGCCATTTTACAATTACTCTAGATAGATCATTTGCACTTGAACAAGGACTAGTATTATATGATGATCTTAAATATAAAGAGCCACAGGTTAAACTTAGCGCTGGTAAAATTGATTTTATGGATAACATTTCTATTAAGTGGATTCCAAGTAATATTGATGATGAAGCTGATGGTATACACAATGGAGATAATTATATAGCATATACATTCTATGTTGAAAATACTGGCAAGGATACAATCAATTATTGGTCAGAACTAATAATCAATGATGTTATTAAAAATGTTGATGATGCTATTAGAGTAATGATTTTTGAAAATGGTGAAAAGACAATTTATGGAAAAATTAATGCACTAGCTGGTCAGCCTGAAAAAGATTGTGAACCATTTTTCTCAGATGATTCAATATTTGTAAGATTACGAGAGGATATAAAACCAAATGAAATTGATAAATATACAATTGTCATATGGTTAGAGGGCGATGATCCTGATTGCCTTGATGATCTTTTAGGGGGAGAAATAAAATTACATATGGAAATTAGAAGTGAACATTTAGAGGATAAATTATATGAGTAATAGGAAAAAAGAAAGAACAAGTCTTTTACTAATTGTATTTTTGATGTTTTTAACGGCAATTGCGTTAAGCACTACGACTTATGCATGGTTTTCGGCTAATAAAATGGTTACTATTGATTCATTTGATATTAAGGTGGCAACAGTTGGTGGAATTGATATATCAGCAGATGGAAAAGAATGGGGATATATTCTTAGTACTGCTGATTTAATTGAAGTTAACAGCACAACCTATCCCAGCGCAGTTAATCAATTTCCAGAATATATAGAACCAGTATCAACTGGGGGAAATATTAATGCTAATGGGCGCTTAGAAATGTTTTATGGAACCGCTTCTACTGAAAATGAAGAAACAACCTTAACAGCAACGCAAAGTACTGAACAAGCAGGATACGGAATTGAAAGTAATGGCAAGTTTATAGCATTTGATATTTTTCTAAAAACAGCATCAACTAAGGAATTATATTTATCAAACATATCAGGAGTTGAGGCTCTTTTAGAAAATGAAGATGATGAAAGTGTTGGAATTGAAAATGCTTTTAGAATCGCCTTTGTAATTGAAGGAAATGTAGCAGACGGAACTAATTTAAATACTATTCAGTCCCTTGCCGGTGCTACTAGTAACAATTTATATATATGGGAGCCTAATTATGATACACATACTTCATCTGGTGCAGATAATGCCCATGCAACATATGGAATAACAGTTAATGAGACAAACGCACCAAGACTTCCATATGATGGCATAATTGATACAATTGTAACAGGGGATAATGTATTATTATCTACTGCTAATAAAAATAATTTTCCAACAAAATTTAAAACAGTTAATATTTCTTCAGCAACAAGAAAAAATGAAAGTAATTTCACATCAGCATTTACAATAAATGAAGGTATTACTAAAGTTAGAATGTATATTTGGATTGAAGGACAAGATGTAGATTGTGAAAACGATGCATCATTAGGAGGAGCAAGATTTTTCTTACAGCTTACAACAACTCCAGCATAATTACAAAGTGAGGTGGTAAACATGAAAAAGTTAAAACGTTTAGTTTTTGACTATAGGATGAGAATTATATCAGTAATTTTCATTTTTGCCGTTTTAACAACATGTGTAATCGCTTATCTTAGAACATATAGTGAATATGTTTCAAATCCTAACAATTTAAATGGTGTAATAGGAAATACGATATATATAAATGATGCCGATGAAGATTGGTATTATTACATGGGACAAAATTATACTTATAGCAGTGATGGTACGCTTCCAACATTTGCCGATAAAGGAATATATGATGATACTAATCTAGTAGAAACTCAAATAACTTATTCAGGAACAGATGTAATTTATGAAGACACTGGATATACATCTCTTAATGAAAGACAAAGTAATTATGTATACTATAAATATTATCCGGTATATGATAATGGAACGGAATCGACAAGTGATGATTATATTTTAATAGAACTTATTGATAATCCTTATACAGATAGACCTGATGATTTAGGATTTAATGGATGGATTACATCATACCAAGGGGTAACAACGAGCTATGACTCAGTTTATTATGAACGCTATGCTAAAGTTCCTGTTACATATGCTAGTGGTAAACCGAGCAAGATAACGATAACTTTTAATGCAAGTTGGACAATAGCATCAGTTGGTACTATGACTAATAGTTGGAATAATGCATTTTCCGGGTTAAAAGATGCAGGTATGGCAACAATCACCGTTTCTCAAAGAGTTTATGATTATAACTATGATATGAGTGACTATTATACTCAGACAACTATTGCTAGATATGAGTACTATGAAGGATACTACGATTATTATGGAACCTTATATACATCTGGATCAGGATATTGTACTAGCCTTCGAGGGTGTACTGTATATGAAAAGATGACTGGACAAATTTATAATTCTAATACTACTTACTATGAAGTTTCATCAGGTTATATGCAAGTACTTAATCATAGTACTATACCATTTTCTTATTCTGATGAATGGGCAGAACCATTTGAGTCTACTACTAATATGGCAGGTTTTTACCGTGCAGAAACAATTAGTTATAATTCGTCATTGATAGGATATTATGATTCAAATGGGAATGCTTTAAGCGGGACATGTGGTAGTACGACATGCACATATTATAAATTAATTCAGTATTATAATAGTAATAATGATCTTGAGTTAGCGGAGATGAATAAAACTTATTATTATTTAGTAACTCGTGATACTAATATTATTTATATGACTAGTAATGTTTCAGGTTCTTGGGACAATTATACAAAACCATTCACTCTTACTAGCCTACACAATGGTACAAAAGCAAATATTACCTGGACAACAAGTTCTGCAGCTGTCAATTGTTATGCTGATACTAGAATTGAAAATTTAACTATCAATGATGGAAGAGGCTATGCTTACAACACATCGCCAACTAACTATACGGGCAGAATCAAATACATATATGGTAATTACTATAATTTAAAAATAGGGCGTGGTATTGCACAAAGCGGTAGCAATGGAACAGCTGTTGCAGTTATTGGTGGAGATAACAATGCAACAGGGAATTCAACCATTGGCAGTGCTAGCAATCCCAAAAAATACAAACTAATTATAGAAAGCGGCTTCTATAGTTCTTTAGCTATGACTAATGGGGCATCAGGCAATACATCATATCACAATACTATATATGTTGCAGCAAAAGCAATATATGGTAATGATTATGATCGTATAATAAACAATAATGATGGATTAATTGTTTATTATTGTGCATCTGGTAGTTGGAGAGGACAATATCGTTCTACTAGTAATACTACTGTTATGTTTGATTTAATTCTTAAAAGTGGTCAATATGGTTCAGGCAAATATGATGATACAGCGGGAATTTATGTTGGAGGTCGTATGGGTGGAACACACTATGCGGCTAAAAGAGCAAAAATTGAAGGCGGAGTTATTTATAGCTTGATTGGAGGACCATTAACAGCCAGTTCACAAGCTGATTACAACGATACATATATTGCAGTAACCGGTGGGACAATTGATATGATTATTGGTGGAGCTGGACAGACAGCGACCTATGGGAATAGACTTGTCCAAGTAACTGGTGGAACAATAAACTATTCTGTTTTTGGAGGAAGTAATGGTTCAAATGGATCATCTGGAGACGGAACAGTAAATGGAGACTCATTTATATATATAGGTGGAGTAGCAATTGTTGGAGACAGTACCTTAGTTTTGAATAATTCTACTTTACATGGTGCAGAGGCTGGTAGCATATTTGGAATTGGAAATGGGAATAGTTCTAACTCAACAATTGGTTCATCAGATAATTCATATGTTGTTATTGCTGACAGTGCAATAGTCAGAAGATCAGTTTATGGTGGAGGAAATTATGGTGCAACGGGAGTAAGCTCTTCTTCAAATATAACAACCACGGAAATTAAAATCATTGGTGGTTCAATAAACGATTCAGTTTATGGTGGCGGAAATAATAATGGTTCTGGTTCGTCTTCTAAAACTTCAACAATTAATATTGAGATGACTGGAGGAACAGTAAGTGGTTCAGTTTATGGAGGAAGTAATATCGATGGAACAGTTTATGGTTCATCAACTGTAAACATTTATGGAGGAACAGTAAGTGGTTCAGTTTATGGTGGAGGTAAAGGTGGAAACACCTATTCATCAGGTACAGATGGAACTTATGTTTCAGGGACTACTTCTGTTACAGTTGGACACGCTTCAATTACAACATATACAGGGCCAACAGTAAGTGGTTCAATTTATGGTGGCAGTGCTTATGGTACAGTAGGTGGGACAGCATCAAATAACACATATACTAATAATGATACTTCTGTTACTGTAAATAGAGGAACAATAACAGGATCTGTTTTTGGCGGAGGTCAAGGAAGTTCAACATACACTCCTTATGTTAAGGGTGATGTTGTTGTTGATATAAATGGTGGAACAATTGGAAATGTTTATGGAGGATGCGATTTAGCAGGCTCTCCTAGTGGAACAGTTCAAGTTTATATAGATGGTGGAACGGTAAGCGATTGTGTTTATGGTGGTGGAAACCAAGCAGGAGTAGACAGCACATATGTTTATTTAAGAGGTGGAACTGTTAGTGGATCTGCATATGGTGGGTCTAATGCAGCTGGTGCAACAACTACTCGTGTTTACTTACAAGGTTCAACTGTTACTGATATATATGGAGGTTCAAATGCTAGTGGTATCGTTACTACTTCTAATGTAACTACATCAAGTGGAACAGTGGGAACTATTTATGGTGGAAATAAGTCTGGTGGTTCAACAACAACTACTAATATAACGACAAATGGTGGAAATATCACTACTATTTATGGTGGAGGTAAAGGTGTAACGGGAGGTAATGGGACAGCAGCATCAGCAGGAATAACGCATGTTACATTAAACAGTGCTGCTAATACTATAACAGCAGTTTATGGTGGCGGTGAATCATCAAATGCAATCGAAACACATGTGACTTTAGCGGGAGCATCAGTTACAACAATATATGGTGGCTCAGATATTACTGGCACAGTTGGAGAATCCAATGTGTCTGTTAGTAGCGGAACAGCAGGTACTATTTATGGTGGCAATAATGCTGGTGGAACTACAACTAATACGAATGTTATAACAACAGGAGGAACTATTACTAATGTTTATGGTGGAGGTAAAGGTGTTGTTGGTGGAACTGGAACTGAAGCTTATTCATCAACTACAAATGTTTCTTTGACATCAACTGCAATTTTAGGTTCAGTTTATGGTGGTGGAAGTTTAGCAAATGTTACTGGGACAACTTCAGTAGGAATTTCATCATCTAATGTTGCAGGCAATGTTTATGGTGGTGGTGATGAAGCATCAGTAGGTAGTAATGTAACACTTTCAACATCAGGATCCACAATAAATGGTACTATCTATGGCGGAGGCAACCAAGCAGCCGTAGCAGGAACAATAACATCAATCATATCAAATACAAATGTTGGTGCAAATGTCTATGGTGGTGGTGATGAAGGAGCATCAAATTCAAGCGTTAGTTTAACAATAAATAATAATTCAGATATAACAGGCTCAGTTTATGGTGGAGGAAATCAAGCGGGCGTAACTGGAATTATCACAACTTCTATAACAGGTTCAACAATAGATGTTGATGTTTATGGAGGCGGTAATGCCGGTGCTGCAGGATCTGATACA
>Ga0116152_10002494_pt1 | contig 14964 bp, 9 predicted proteins | sample AD_UKC119_MetaG_FD_89894 | JGI IMG/M metagenome (GOLD analysis project Ga0116152, IMG submission 89894) | Active sludge microbial communities of municipal wastewater-treating anaerobic digesters from Hong Kong - AD_UKC119_MetaG | ecosystem: Engineered > Bioreactor > Anaerobic > Digestate... | reverse complement strand
TCATCGTTAATGTCGGTTACGTTTACGTTGATCAGTTTTAAACCAATCTTTTTTAATTCAGCTTCCACATTCGATGAAACGGCAGCCAGAAAAAGATCGCGGTTACTGTTAATCTCTTCAATTTCCATGGTAGCAACCACCAAACGTAATTGTCCGAAAATAATGTCTTTGGCCAGGTTGCTGATTGATTCCTGGGCTAAGCCAAGCAAGCGTTCCGCCGCATTATTCATAATGTTTGGCTCGGTTGAAATACCCACTGTAAAACGCGAAGGTACATCTACACGAATATTCTGTTTGCTCAATGCGTTGGTCAGATTTATTTCGATGGAAATTGGTGTCAGATCCAGAAATGCATACGACTGAATAATGGGCCAGATAAAAGCTGCTCCTCCATGAATACATTTGGAAGAACGCGTTTCTTTCTCTACTCCTTTCCCGATTTTACCGTAAACAACAAGTATCCTGTCCGAAGGACAACGTTTATAACGCCGCATCATTGCTACAATGATGATAAACAGGAAAAGCGCAGCCAGACTAATCAAAATCACAAAATAATCGTTCATGCTTAATTGATTTAAAGGGTATTTAATTTATTGTTTTTTCACTAAAAGAATCTGGTCATCAATTACATCCAATACTTCAATAATGGAAGAAGTAGGGATTTTTTCCAGGTCATCGGTTATGGCATCCAAAGTGCGTAAAGAACCCTGAACTGTTAACTGGACTTTTCCCATGCCTCCTCTTTTGGCAGGAATAACCAGGTAAACTTCGCCTAATTTTCCGATGGCATTTTTCATTTTAAAGGTTCCGCTTTCTGCCAGCCGCGACATCAAGTAAAACAAGGACGCCATCATAAACATCATCAGCAATCCGCATAACAAGGCTAATAAAACAACCAGCCAGGAGGCCAACCCGGAGTGGATAAATCCGATGCCTGACCATCCGAATACCGCGAAAAAAGCGACGATATTTTTAAGCGAAATAAATTGGAACGGGATGGAATCTCCATCGGCAATATCACCATCTACATCGGTATCCACATCGGTATCTGTGTCGCCACCAAAAATTGTTAATACAAGAAGTACCAGAAAGATTAATGTAGCCGGAACCGCAAGTATCCAAAAAATCTGTTCGAAGATTCCAATCGTTGACCAGTCAGGGAGTATAGAATTTAAATACATGGGAAGTAGATTAGTTGTTTATGCGAATTTAATTGAATAGCCATATTTTTCCAACACTAAATTAAGTTGGGTTTAGTGTTTAAAAACAGGCTACAAAAATATTCTACGGTTACGGCACATTTTCACTTTCAGTTTTCATCAGTCTTCTTCAAAAAAGAAGACAACAAATTAAAACTTTTGTTAAATTTGGGTTGATTAAAAAATTAATGACATCCGGTAAAACTAGCGTGATACGATTTGTCATCGAAATACACAATATTCAACAAACCAATTCTTTATTAAAAAATAAAGAAACACCATATTCTGTTTCTCAAAAGCAAATAGAATAAAATAGAACAAACCAAATTAACAAATTATGAAAACCAAATGCATTGTCTCTGTCATTTTCATTTTGTTAGGATCGACCCTTGGGGCATATAATACAACTCTTCCAGCACAAACCAGTCTCAGCGAATCTTCCGATTTCAGTAAAGCCGAAATTGAAAATCAGGTACAGGTCACTTTCATCGTCGATATGCAAAACGAAACTATAAATGCAGACGGAGTTTTTATTAAAGGAAATTGGGATAACTGGACGGATGGCGTTAAAATGGAAAATGAAGATGGTTCCGAAGCGTATAGTGTTACGCTAAATCTATCGCCAAACCAGCGTATCGATTATAAATTTTATAATGGAGATCCAAGCAAAGGATGGAGTGAATTCCGAGGAGAAGATTTCCTTGGGGATTGTACAGATGAATGGACAAACCGAGTTTTACAAATTCTGGATAATGATATAATTCTGGATACAGTTTGCTTTAATGCATGCAGTTCCTGTTCTCCGTCGAGTAAAGTTAATATCACATTCCGCATTGATATGACGTATACTCCTGTTTCAAATAACAATGTCTATGTAAAAGGGAGTTTCAACAATTGGGAAAACCCTGGCATTCGGATGATCCCTGAAGGAACCGTTTATTCTATCAATGTAAAACTTACGCCCGGAGAACAGATTGAATATAAATTTGTAAACGGAGACGAGATTGAGGAAAATATTCCAAGCGGATGCACCACCGGCAGCTATGGGAATCGTTATCTCACTGTACCTGAAAGTGATGAAGTACTTGCAACAGTATGTTTTAACAAGTGCGAGGCTTGCGACCCAATCAATCCGAACAAGGTTCAGGTTACTTTTTTTCTGGATGCCACAAAAGCTCAATACCAAAATGTAACAATGTGGCACTCGCCGGACTATTATAACTATTATGATGCGGATGGCGACCGAATTTTCGAATTAACAAAGTACCTCGATCCGGGACAGTACCAATATCATGTTCTTCGGGATAATGCGTGGGGCGAAGATCCTGCTAATCCTCTCAACCCGGATGGATACCGCGGTAATGGCTCATACATGGATGTTGCGGACCCAATGATCAGCTATCTTCTGCCTAAAGACGGTGATATGATACGGGAAAACAGGATTCAGGCAAACTTTGCCTTCTCTGCCAATAATCAGCCTGATGTTTCAACAATTACAGTAAACATAAACGGGAACTCAGTAGCCAACGCCAGCCAGTATTACAACAGTGAAAAACGTATTCTGCTGATTGAAAATCCGCTTTATCTGAAAAATGGTCAGAACCAGGTAACAGTGCAATACACCACTCCCAAAGGAAGCGTTAGCCGAACATCAGCATTTACTTACCAACCCATTAAACTGATGCTGGAGCCCATGGTATACCGAATGGAAAACATTCTGGCCTGGGGACGTGTATTCTTAACTCCCTATCCAAATTCAGTTTATATGAGCTGCAACGGAACAATTTATCAGGCAGCAGTAAATAGTGAAGGCTATTTTGGCACTGAAATTCAGATTCAGAACGGAGAGAACCAGATTAAAACAGCATATACCGAGGCAGGATTAAACGATCCAGTTGATCAAATGACTGTAGAAGCCGAAATCAGGCACAAATGGTGGGTAGAACTTAAGGCGTCAATCAGTGAAACAACAGCCAAAATAGAAGCCATCCCTCATGGAATTGATGCCAGTGAGCTGACTCTGGAATGGAGAAACCGTGAAAGTGCAAAACAAAAGATTTCCGGATTAGGAGGAAATTCCTCGTCCGTTTCATTTGAAGTACCGGAACAAGCTGGACTTTACGAGATTGAACTTAAAGTAACCGGTCCGGAAAACGAGGAATATTATGCACGTAAAATGCTTACAACAATCGATAATCCGCATTTTATTGCGGATAACGAGCGGGCTCCCTGGATGGAAACAATGGTCCTCTATGAAGTTGAAGGTGATTTCTTTGATTGGGGGCAATTTACGTTTCGAAAATTGGAACAAGCTTTCCCTCACATGGTTAATCTGGGAGTTAACAGTTTCAGGATAACGCCTTTTGTTGCGGGCGGATTTATTTCCTGGGACCACTTCGCAATTCCACCTTCTAACGGATCAATTGATGATTTAAGACACATGACTGAAACTGCCCATGAATACGGTCTGAAAGTAATTTTTGATGTCCCTATAAGCCACATTGCCTCTTTTCATCCGTTTATAACGCCTTCTTTTCTTTTAAAAGAGCAGGCCGAGCCATTCGCCGATTTTATAATGTGGCAGGGCGAGCCGGGAGAATCGGATGTGGTTAATAGTGAAGGCAATGGTCGACAATGTGTTTATACAAATCTTGATAATCCTTATACCCAGGAATATTTTATCCGGCTGATGGAATACTGGGTGGAAGTGGCTGGGTGCGATGGTTTCAGAATCGATTGCGGACAGGAATCCTTTCTCAGGGCTCCTGATTTTAGTAAAGAACTCCACAAACGTTTAAGAAATATAAAACCCGAATTATTTATACTGAATGAAGGGGATCCGCGCGATTACGATAACATTAGCTTCTACGATTATGGTGATGCTGCTTACAGCTGGAAACTAAACAGCGAGTGGGGCGATGGAGGAGAAGGCCTCCCGGGAATTTTCAAAGGTGTTTATACTGTTGACCTGTTGCATGACTTGATAATGGCCGGAATACCTTCAGATAGCGGATTAATAATGAATTACGCCAACAGCGGATACCACGATTTTCTGCACAACCGGTATGGTTGGGAACAGGAACGCGCTGCACTTGCATTGGTGAGCACCACATACGGACTGGTAAACATACGAGCCGGTGAAGAAGTTGGTGAAGCCAGAAAAAATGGCATGTATGATGGAAGTGATCCGTTGGAAGTGATGCCATTGTACCAACGATTGCTCAAAGCCCGAAAAAAACTGCTGGGCAATTACCCTTCTATTGATCGAATAACAACAAACATTCCCAGCGATGTTTATGCTTATACATCGAAAGCAAACGGAGAGGTGCTACTTACTGTTATTAACCTCAGCAACGCACCAAGTTCGGTTACACTCGATCTTAACAGTTCTGTTTTGGAAGGTTTGGGTAAAAAACCATGGTACAATGTAGTAGATGATGAAATGATTGATAACACTGTAAATGAAACAATGGACATCTCGCTCGAAGCATGGGAAGCCAATGTTTATGCGTTAAACCACATCAACATAGAAGATAATCAGTCGGCAGTAACTTTTCAGGTTGATATGCAAAACGAAGAAGTAACTTCCAGTGGAGTATATCTGAATGGCAGTTTTTGCAATTGGGATCCAAGCCAGGCAATACAACTAACTGCAAACCAAAATATATATTCCGCAACAGTGCAATTGCCGGTTGGAGAAACAGTTGAGTATAAATTTGTGAACGGATTGCCTGATAACTGGGGACAGTACGAAATAATAACAGGACTTCCCTGCGCCTACGGAAACGACAACAATCGGGCTGTTGTTGTTCCCGCCAACGATACAACACTCGAAACGATATGTTTTGCTGAATGTGAAGATTGTATTCCTTCATCGGCAAATGATTTAACACTTAATTCGGTTAAACTGCATCCAAATCCTACCACCGGAATTGTAACAGTTTCCAACTTACCAGACGATGAAATAACAATACAGATTTTCAGCATTGAAGGTCGCCGGTTGATGGAAGTATCCACCGTGCAGTCAACCACGAAAGACATTGATCTCAGCAGTTTTAATTCAGGTATTTATTATTTGAAAATTATTGGTAGTGACAGAACAACAGAAACCATGAAAGTCGTAAAAAATTAATTCAACTAAGATAAATTAAAGCAAAATAAAAGACACGTCACCCAATGGTAATGTGTCTTTTGTTCGAATGTACATTTCGTAAAAAAATCTAAAAATGATGTTGGATGCTTTCCTGTAAATAAGGATGATTCTTGGGAACCAGTGCAGCTTTTGTGAGCGTTCTTCCAACTACCCAGCTAAATAAACCGGCTTGCCCTAAAAAAGTTCCTATTTCGAGCAAACCAAATTTAGCTGCTCCCACAGTAGCCGGCCAGATAATATAGTACAATTCAGTGTATTGACCGATAATCAAAACAACTATTACCGGCAGAATGATCATTTTTGAACGCGACGATTTCCGGGGCATCAAAACAAGAAACGGCACTCCCCAGTTCAGAATAATATTGGCAAAAAATAAAATCTCGTAAGTTCCATGCCAGCGGTGAACAAAAAATACGGTTTCTTCCGGAATGTTTCCGTACCAGATCAGCATAAATTCAGCAAAATTGAAATAACCCCAAACAATGCTGGCCATGAAAATATAACGCGTAAAATCGTGCAGGTGACTTCCGTTTAGCATTTTAAAATATCCCTGTCGCGATAAAAGAATTACAATCAAAGCAATAATCGAACTCCCGTGCATAAAAGCAGCGATGAAACTCCTTCCGGCAAACAAGGTGCTAAACCAGTGCGGTTCTAACGACATCAACATATCAACTGCAAAAAGGCTGAAAGAAAAAGCGATGATAAATATGAATATTTTAGAATAGAATTCTGATTTTACAAAATAATCCATCCCTCCTACTTCATCTTCTTTTAAAGATAATCTACGTAGTAAGGTTGACATCAGAATCCAAACTCCGAAGAAAACCACCACCCGGATAAAGAAAAAAGTTTCGTTCAGATAAGGTGATTTCTGCTGTAACATGTGATCATGTTGTACAACGTCCTGGTGTGTCCACTCAAACAATGAATGCATTCCGAAGAACATGATCAGAAAAAACACGGAAGCAAAGGGCAGGTAAGAAACCAGGGCTTCGGGAACACGCTTAAACATAGCCGACCAACCGGATTGGGTAATATACTGAATGGCGCCAAAAAAGGCGGCTCCCACTGCCAGCGAAACAAAATAATAGTTGTTAAGCAAATAATTGGCCCACGCACGTTCTGAATCGAATATGAAGCCAAGCGCGTAAGAAATCACGCCCACTCCCATCAGAATGTAGGTAAGCATTTTAAATTTGTTTGAAAGAACTACTCTCTCTTCCATAAGTGCATATTTTGAAATCTATTTCTGTAATTCGTCTTTAATATACATCGCAATTCTCCAGCGATCGTCGGATTGGATCATCGACCCGTGTGCGGCCATAATTCCGAAACCAACGGTAATCACGTGATATATATCGGCTTCGGGATTGGCCATCATTTTCTCGCTAAGCAAATTTGCCGGGGGATACGTGTATTTTTTACTTACATACAATCTGCCTTGTCCGTCTCCTTTATCGCCATGACACTGCGCACAATAAATGCCGTATTCCTTTTTACCACGTTCCAGATTTTCAGTCGTTGGTTCCAGTTCGTTTGCCAGAGTTTTGGCAGCGATTGCACGATCTTCATCGGTTTTTTGAAAAGGATAGGGATTCATTCCCCGAGCAATGGTTCCTTCAACCGGTGGTTGCATGGTTATGCCGTTCTTAAAATTTGGATTTGCTGTATACGATTCGTAGGCAGGCGATGTAACCATATCATCGAAATACTGCCAGCCGGTCGAACGTCGGGTGTAATCGCACGAACTCATTAAAAAGATCAATGCACCAAAAATTGCTATGTATCTTAGTTTTTTCATATTCAATATCTTATTCAACCACACCATGTTCCTTAATAATCGATCGAATTGTTTCGGCATTTTGACCCAAACTCTCCTTATCAAGCACAATTACGAATTTGTCATCTGTCGCACGGTCATGAAATATTTCAGGTTTCTTTCCCGGGAAAATCTTTGCACGTGCTGAAAAAGTAAAAAGTGTTAGCAAGGTGATGGAAAGTATGGTTGCAACAATGGTAACCACAATAAAAGAAGGAAAAGCATTAAACGGTTTTCCTCCGTATTTCAACGGCCAGTCAATGGCAGCGGCATAAGTCAGGAATCCGAGAATACCCACCGCTGCGAACAATCCGTAAAAGAACGCCGCATGAGTGATGCGCGTTTTCTTGCCCATTCCTTCCAGAATTTCGTGGATCGGGTAAGGCGTGTAAACTTCGAGTGGCAAAATTCCTTTTGCTTTAATCTTTTCAAAGGCATCAACCAATGTTGCCTCATCTTCGAAAACACCCAGAATATATTTCATTTTACTCATGTTCTGAAGGTTTTAGTTGTCCATTATTTGGCTTATCGAATTTGGCCACACTCTTTAATTCCGAGATTGCAATCATCGGTACAAAGCGGAAGAACAGCAATACTCCCGTGATAAACATTCCCAAAGTTCCGGTGAAAAATGCAATTTCTACCCAGGTAGGTGAATAAGAAGCCCACGCTGAAGGCAGGTAATCGCGGCTAAGTGAGGTAACCACAATATTAAAACGTTCGAACCACATACCGATATTGATAATAATGGAGATTGTAAACACAATCCACATCCGGCGGCGAACAGCTTTAAACCAGAAAAGTTGTGGAACCACAGCATTCGCTATAAACATAGCCCAGAACTGGGGAGCATATTCTCCGAAAATACGCGTGTGGAAAAACAGATATTGTTCGTAATCATTGGCAGAGTACCATGCCAAAAATATTTCGGTAAGATAAGCGGTTCCCATAATTAGCGATATAAAGATCAGAATACGACAAATCGCATCTACGTGAGAATCGGTAATAAAATCATTCATTTTGTATAATCCCCTCATCGTAATTACCAGGGTTAACACCATGGCAAAACCTGAGAAAATTGCTCCTACCACAAAGTATGGCGGAAAAATGGTTGTATGCCATCCCGGTTTTACGGCAACAGCAAAGTCGGTAGAAACGATTGAGTGTACCGAAACCACAAGTACAGCAGCAATTCCACCCAACACAAAACTCAGTGCTTCGTAACGCAACCATTCTTTGCTCGATCCTGTCCATCCAAATGAGAAAAAGCCATATACTGCTTTTTTAATTTTTGACTTAGCGGTATCACGAATCGTAGCAAAATCAGGAACCATCCCAAAATACCAGAAACTGGCTGAAATAAGAAGGTAAGCAGAAATAGCAACAAAGTCCCAGAACAAAGGCGAGTTAAAGTTTACCCATAGCGGGCCACGCGTGTTCGGATACGGAAAAATAAAGAAGAATAACCAGGGACGCCCCATGTGTAACAAGGGGAACAAGCTCGCACAAAACACCGCCACTACTGTCATTGCCTCTGCAGCACGGTTGATGGCAGTTCTCCATTTCTGACGCAAGATCAGCAGGAAAATGGAGAAAGCAGTTCCGGCATGGCCGATACCAATCCACCAAACAAAGTTAATAATAGCCCAGCCCCATGCGACGGAGTTATTTACTCCCCAGGTACCGATACCGGTAGAAACCGTAATGTATTTAGCATACAATCCAAAACCAAACATACTTAGACTAACCAACATGGCGAAATACCACCAAAGCGGAGCCGTTTTCCTGTGAATCGGGGCGAGAATTTCCTGCGAAATTTGCCCAAACTTCTTATCTCCATTGATCAGTCTTCCTCTTACCTCTGAATTATACATAAGTCCTTATGCTTTTTTGTTTCTTACCTTGGTTAAATATCCTACTGATGGCAGCGTATGCAATTCTTCCAGCAAGTGATAATTCCGCTCGTTTTCAAAGAATTTTGAAATTTTGCTGTCCGGATTATTAAGATCACCGAAAACCAATGCGCCTGACGGACAGGATTGTACACAGGCTGGCTGAATTTCGCCATCCTCAATCAATCTTCCGGCAACGCGGGCTTCCGTTTTCTTTTCCTGGATACGCTGAACACAGAAGGTACATTTTTCCACCACACCGCGTGAACGAACCGTTACGTCAGGGTTTAATACCATCCGGCCCAAATCGCTATTCGAAGCATAGTCAAATTCATCGTTTCCAACATATTTGAACCAGTTAAAACGACGTACTTTATACGGGCAGTTGTTGATACAGTATTTTGTCCCAACACACCGGTTGTAAGCCATCTGGTTCAATCCTTCATCGCTGTGCGGTGTTGCCGACACCGGGCAAACATTCTCACACGGAGCATTGTCGCAGTGCTGACACATTACAGGCTGGTGATACACTTCCGGATTTTCTGCATCGTTTGAGAAGTAGCGGTCAATACGAATCCAGTGCATAATCCGGCGGTTTCGAACCTGCTCTTTTCCGATCACCTGAATATTATTTTCTGCCTGGCAGGCAATGGAACAATTTGAACATCCGATACAGGAAGACAGATCGACTGCCATTCCCCAGTGATGACCTTTAAATTCAGGTTTTGGATAAAGGGTGATGTCATCATCGACATGTTCAAAGTGAAACTCATTCCCGGATTTTGGATCGAGCTGCCACTCGTTAAAATTGGTTTCACGCACAATCGGTCTGCCTTCCATTAAATGGTGAGTCTGCGAAAGTGCCAGTTCATATGTTTTATCAGTTACATTAACCAGGGCTCCGGAGAGCCAGAATTTTTGGGTACCATTTTCTATACTAGTAAATGGATACATGTTTTTTCCAACACCGTCGCCCACTTTACCGGAAACCTCGCGACCGTATCCGAGAGCCACAGAAATAGTTCCGGCAGCCTGCCCGGGTTGAATAAATACCGGAAGTTCCATGCCGTTAACCGTGATCACTGATTCATTCTGCAAGCCATTTTCTTCCGCCCATTTTACCGGAACTGAAGCAAAGTTGTCCCAGCTGATTTTCGCAACCGGATCGGGTAATTCCTGCAACCATGGATTGTTCCCTGCACTTCCGTCTTTCAATGCCGTGCTCTGATAAAGTACAATCTCCCAATCTGAAGACTCAGCCTGTTTCAGGTTTAATGCATTTGCAAGACCGTTATCCGTATAAGTGAGCGTTGAACTTTCTTTTCCCGGATCGAAAACACCTTTTTGAAGGTACTCGTTCCAGAACAGTCGTCCGTCAGCGTATTTTGTCTGAAGTTTGGAAAGATTCTCACTCCAGTTATTTTTCAGATATTCGTAATAATTCGGAGCCTCAACTCCAGCCCATTTCATCAGGCTTTCCTGGGCCTGACGGCTGTCAAATAATTTTGAAATAGTTGGCTGAGTCAAACTATAATGACCGGTTTTAGGTTCGGCATCGTTCCACGATTCAAGGTAATGTGGCTCCGGGCAAACCCAATGACAGGCTGCTGTTGTTTCATCTTTTCTGTCGGAAAATGAAACGGAAAGTTCAGCTCCTCCTATTAAGTCATTTAATTCTTTTCCATTTGGATAATTATACACAGGATTTACTCCCCAACACAAAATGCCGGCAATCGATTTATCTTTTAAACCAACAACAACCTTCTCAAAATCACTGTCAAGTCCCTGATGTGTATTTAAAGCCACATCCGTAAGAATAGTAGTTCCGTAACTACCAAGTTGTTGATTAATCGCATTTACGATCAATTGGGTATGCACATCATTGCTACCGGAAATGACCAGCGATTTTCCTTTATTTTCGATGAGATCTTCAACCAGATCTTTTAAATCGACAGGACTTACGGGAGCTGCAATAGTCATCTCTCCGTTTGCCTGCAAAATCTGATAATATAATGCCGTTAGAATCGTCTTTTCCTGTGAAGGTTTGATGGGAATTCGTACATCGGCATTCGATCCGGTTATCGACATCCCGCTTTCAAACTGGTAATGACGGTTCATTTCGTCTCCAGCCTGCATAACCTTTCTCCCGTTTGAATATCCTCTTGTGTATTCCACGGACGACAACCAGGTACTCAGGAAGTCAGCGCCAAAGCTTACGACAACTTTTGCTTTATCAAAACGATAATCGGGTACAAAGGCTTTACCAAATGAAAGTTCATTGGCTTTCAATATTCCGCTAGCTGAAACAGCATCGTATTGTACCCATTCAACATTCGGGAATTTCTGCTGAAATTCTCCAATTACTTTTCTCGTAGTTGGTGAAATAATAGTGGAACTTAGCAGTACCACTTTTTTATTGTCTTGTTTTAACTGATTGAGTTTTTGAGTAACGTAAGAATCTATTTCATCCCACGAAGTGGCTTCTCCACGTTTTAATGGAGTTTTAAACCGGGCATCATCGTAAAGATCAAGAACAGAAGCCTGTACACGTGCTGAAGTTCCACGTTGTGAGATCGTTGACTGATCATTTCCTTCAATTTTAATTGGCCGTCCATCACGAACTTTTACCAGCACACTACAATATTCATTTCCGGAGAAATACGATGAGGCATAATAATTAGCCACGCCGGGTGTTACTTCTTCTGGTTTTATAAGGTAAGGAATGGCTTTATCAACCGGCCTTTTACAGCTGGCAACCACTGCCGCTGTGGCAACGCTAAATCCTAGTGTTTTTAAAAAATCGCGACGTGAAGACGAGGATGCCTTTTTCATGACTGCCCTGTTGGCATCCACTTCCAGTCTGACTTCATTTTTCCTGAATGCTACCGGATCATTTAACTCGTCTAAACTTCTCCAATATTTTGTCATATTTTTTAGCTATTAGCTGCCAGCTTCCAGCCACCAGCTTTTCTATATTTACTTTTAACTTTAAACTCTGAACTCTATTCTAATAATGACAACGCATACAATCGTTGGCTCCAACATCTGCCGCGGTAACCGAATCGATTTCCCCTGTCTTTAACTGCTCATGCAGTTGAACAAAGGATTCGTAATAACCATTATTCCCAAAATCAACTTTGGTATCACGGTGGCAATTCACACACCAGCCCATCGACAAATCACTGTTCTGACGCATAATATCCATTTCCGCTACCGGACCATGACACTGCGCACAATCCAACTTACCCGAACCTACATGAATTTCATGACTAAAAAATACATGATCGGGCAGGTTATGAATCCTGGTCCACTCAATGGATTGCCCCTTCTCATTTGCCTCAACCACTTTGGCAATTTCAAATTTGCCGCTGTTGGTTCCTTCGCGAATAATAATGTGACAATTCATACATAAGTTGGTGGCCGGAATCCCGGCTGACTTACTTTCATCGGCAGTTGTGTGACAATACATACAATCGATTCCGTTTTCACCGGCATGTACCTTGTGAGAGAATTTTATGGGTTGGTCTGGCGCATAATTTTGCTGACGCCCAAGTTTAATTGCATCAGTTACAATCAACTGCACCTGCCAGCCAAAAGCCCCAAGGAAAATAAGTAATGGTATAATTTTCCATTTTACCTTATGGAGGAAAATTAATTCGATTACCGACCAGGTAATCAACAAACCCAGGAAAAGGAAAATGATTAACGTATTATAGGTTGGTTTAACCGGGGATAATCCAGACTCTGCCAAATGATCAAGATATACTTTTACGGTTTTAAGATCTTCCTCCTTAATATTAAAGCCGACATGAGAAGCTTCCATCTTAACCCCATTGGGCTGCATAACTGCTGCCTGAAAACCGGCAAAGTCCTTGTCGGCATACTTTATTGCTATTGCCATGGCCGAAGGATTCCAGTTAAGTGTATCAGTTGGAATCAGATTATGACACGAAACACATGAATTGTAATCACGTTTAAACGGAAGTAAACCCTTGAAAAAACGTTCTCCCCGTTTAACATCCCCATTCGAATGACCGTCAGTAATCACTGTTTCGGTAGTTTCGGCATGAGCATCTGTTGGAATCAGGAAAGAAAAGACAGACAGGAAAATGTAAAACGGTAAAGAATAAAATAACACTTTCCTCACAAAATTTTTTCTCATTCTGTTCAGTTTAGCAATAATTAAAGGCCTAATTTTTTTTTATAAGTCAAGTATATAACAACAGAAGTTCCCGAATGTTCCTTTGTTCTTTAAAAAAAATAAAAAATATCTCTTAATCCTGTATTTGGTCAACAAATTAGAATTCAATTATTAAACAGAAGTCATATTTACCGTGGGTTTCAGAAGAAATTAAATTCTTGTTTTAGGTCGATCTTCCTGTTCCAGATTTCGTGTCATTTTCTGAACAAGTTTCATATTATCAAAAAATTCTTTCGCAATAACACGCAAAATGGTATACACCGGAATGGCCAGAATCATACCTAAAATTCCTGCCATACTTCCGGCAGTAAGAATCACCAGAAAGATTTCGAGCGGGTGAGCTTTTACACTGCTCGAATAAATAAGCGGTTGAAAAAGTACATTGTCGGCAACCTGAACAGTAGCGAATACCAACGCCATCCAGGCCAAAATAGGAAGTGTTTCGCCCACAAAATCGGGACTAATATGAAGCGCAGCTCCAATTAACAATCCCAACAGAGCTCCCATCCAAGGGCCAAGGTATGGAATCACGTTCAAAACCCCGCAGAACAAACCAATCACCACTGCATGGTTAAATTCAATCCCAACAATAGATAAACCTATGGTTACGAGCAACATCACCATAAAAACCTCGAAGAGCAAACCAATAAAATACCGGCGTAATAAATACGAAATAGAGTCGAGAATATGAGATACCTTTCCTTCAACAGATCTTGGAACTAGTAAAATAATAAACTCCCGGAACATGTTACTTTCTTTCAGAAAGAAAAAAGTGATAAATGAAATCGAAAAAAAAGCAATCAGAACACTTCCAATGGTTCCTGCAACCAAAGCAAACCAGTTTGAAACCTTTGAAAAATCGATCTGCGCTCCCAGGCTTTCAGTTACTACATCCAGGAAATTCTTTCCTGCCATATCCACCGGATCTTTATGCAGGAAATTCATTACGCGTAAAAGCGGCTCCTCAACCGAATCAAGCACCTTGGTAAAATCTACATTAGATAACGTTTCCAGTTCGCTGATCAACAAAGGAATCATAAAACGGAAGAAGACAACAAAGCCAATCCAGAGAACTACCAGTGTTAGAAATGCTGCCAGGCCAACCGGGATTTTGAATTTACGGTAGTGCATGCCGGATAACCACCGAACCAACGGACGTCCGATAAACGATAAAACAACTGAAACCAGAATATAAGTAACAATATTGCTGAAATACCAGATCAGAAAAGCGATGAAGAGTGATCCGAATACCAGCAGCAGGGTTCTTGTCCAGCCTTTTAGTTGAATCATTCGAAAAGTGATTTTAAACAAATATAAATCATTCAGAATCAATATCACTGACAATGGTAGGTAAATATTCGGGTTGCAACCGAGAAGTGTTGTTCGCCAATTTTTATATTTTTGAACCAAAATCAAAGACTTGAAGAAGTTTGTAAATACAGTATCAGCTTTCCAATTCTTTCATCTGGTACGTTATGCAACACTCATCCTGATCGGGATTGTTTTCACCAAAACCTCCCTTAGCCAAAATGAAATAGGCGAATACGAAACCTTTCTTTTCCTGGCCGGAGCTGTCAGTTTTTTCTGGTTAAACGGAATGCTTAAAGCCTTTTTGCCTATGGCTATGGTAAAAGACTCTGAAAAGACAAATATTTTCAGTGCGTTTGTCGTTTTACAGGTGTACAGTTTGCTGGCTG
>Ga0116152_10002493_pt1 | contig 14966 bp, 14 predicted proteins | sample AD_UKC119_MetaG_FD_89894 | JGI IMG/M metagenome (GOLD analysis project Ga0116152, IMG submission 89894) | Active sludge microbial communities of municipal wastewater-treating anaerobic digesters from Hong Kong - AD_UKC119_MetaG | ecosystem: Engineered > Bioreactor > Anaerobic > Digestate... | reverse complement strand
GGTTCTTTCAATTTCTTCTTATTCTTCCATTTCTCTCTCTTTTCGAAAACCTCTCAAGCGAAAGTCTAAATAGTTTCTTTTTTAAAATTGTGAACTAAGCAGCTGTTTTTTCCAAACAGCGAAAAGATGATACCTGATTTTCATATTGTATCAATATGGGAAAGGATTTCTTATGCGAATACCAGTTGCATTATTGGGTGCGACGGGGAGTGTAGGGCAGCGTATGGCGCTTCTCTTATCCCGTCACCCCTGGTTTGATCTGAGAGTTTTAGCTGCTTCTGAACGAAGCGCAGGTAAAAAATACAAGGATGCCGTCCATTGGGTCATTCCCGGTGAGCTTCCTGAAAAGATCCGGGAGCAAAGGGTCCTGGCCTGTGACCCTGTGAAAGGGCCGTCTGTCATCTTTTCGGCATTGGACTCTTCTGTGGCCGGGCCGATTGAAGATGCTTGGGCAAGGAAGGGTCATTTTGTGATCTCCAATGCTCAAAGCCACCGGATGGATCCGATGACACCGCTCATCATTCCCGAAGTCAACCCCGGTCACTTAGAATCTCTCAAACTTCAGGATTACGGAAGAGGAGGCATCGTCACAAATCCCAATTGTGTCGTCAGCGGGATTGCCTTGGCGCTGAAGCCGGTCATTGACGCTTTCGGCCTTGAGTCGCTTCATGTGGTGACAATGCAGGCGTTGTCAGGTGCCGGGCTTCCGGGGGTTCCTGCCATCGAAGCTGTGGGGAACATCATCCCTTATATTTCAGGGGAAGAAGGCAAAATCCCAGAGGAGCTTTCGAAGATATGGGGAGAATGGGACGGGAGCTGTTTTGTCCCTCACGCGGCTTCGATCACGGCTCAATGCAACCGTGTCCCCGTCGTCGAGGGTCATCTGGCCTCTCTCTTTTTCCGGCTTTCTGAAAAACCTGAGGAAAAAGATGTGTCCGGGGTTATGGCTGATCTTCGGCAGGACAGTTTTATAAGCACCTTACCCACAGCGCCGTCAACCCCTCTCCGTTATTTTGATCACCCGGGATATCCCCAACCCCGGCTTCATAAGGGCCTCGGGGCGGGGATGACTGTGAGCGCAGGGGGATTAAGGACAGCAGGAGAAGGAGTGTTTCAATGTTTGGTGCTATCGCATAATACCATTCGCGGTGCTGCGGGAGCTGCTTTGCTCAATGCTGAGCTTTGTGTGAAGCAAGGGCGGGTCCGGGTATGATCGTCATGAAATTCGGCGGCGCCTCGTTGTCAGGAGTCTCTGAGATCACACAAGCCGTGGAATTGATTTCTGGTTATCGGGAACAGGGGCCTGTCGCAATCGTGGTCTCAGCCATAGGAACAATGACGGAGTATCTCTTCAACGGCCTGCGCAAGGGAGAAGAAGGCAGCACCCTTCTTGCCGCCTGTTTTCAATTTCATGAAGAGTTGTGCAAAGGATTGAAGGTCGACTCCGTGATCCTCGACCCTCTGAGGGCTGAGATCAAAGAGCTTTCTCAAAACAGGGAAACAATGCCGGCCATTTCTTATCAAGAGCGGGTCGTCGCCTTCGGGGAACAATTCTCCGCCCGGGTCGTTGCTGCAGCGCTTTCGAAGAAGACTCCTGCATCGGCGTTTGATTCCTGGGATGCCGGTATTGAGCTTCGTGATGACAAGGGATATCGGGAGATCCGTGAAGCAGGATATGTCCGTATCCGGAAGACTTTAAAGGAAAAGACACAGGATTTTCGCATTATCCCGGTGATCACAGGATATATCGGAAAGCAGAGAAACGGGATGATCACCAATTTAGGGCGGGGAGGCAGTGACTTGACAGCGACAGCCTTAGGAGCTGCACTTGAAGCTCGGGAGATCATCGCCTGGAAGGATGTCACAGGGATCATGAGTGCAGATCCCTGTGTCGTCTCATCAGCAGATGTGATCCCTGAGATCAGTTATGAAGAGGCCGGAGAGATGGCCTTTTTCGGAGCTCAGGTCTTGCATCCCCGCTCGATGGATCCGGCCCGGGCTCATGGGGTCCCTGTCCGAATTAAAAGTTTTCTGAAGCCGGAGCATCCCGGGACACTGATCAGAGGAGAGATTGGGGGGGCGGGGTTTCTCAAAGCTGTTACAGGACGTAAAGATATTGTTCTTATTGACATCGTTTCAAACAGGATGCTGGGACAGTATGGATTTTTGTCCAGAATATTCTCTGTTTTTGAAGCATTACAGCTTTCTGTGGATCTTATTGCCACCAGTGAAGTGAGTGTCTCCTGCACACTGGATGAAAACCATGATGCGGAGCTTTTAAAAGCCTCGCTGGAAAAGTATGCACAGGTCTCCATTCATCCCGACAGAGGGATCCTTACGTTGATCGGAGGAGGGCAAGCGGCTCCTCTTCTGTTGGCGGAAGCCCTGAAAAATCTTCATGATGAAGGGATCCAAGTGGAGATGGTCTCTCACGGAGCGTCCAAGACCAGTACCGGAATCGTTCTGAAGAGTAAAGATTTGAACAAAGCGCTGAATATGATTCATGGCGCATTATTAGAGGAGGTGACGATATGAATATCGGGCTGATCGGATACGGGAAAATGGGAAAGACGGTCCGGCGTTTAGCGGAGGAGAGAGGGCATCGGGTCACGTCTGTCCAGGATCCTCAGGAAAATGGCCTGACGGAGCAGTGCAAGGATTCCACAGATGTCTATATTGATTTCTCGACAGGACAGGCTGTAAGGGACAATATCATGATGGCCTGCAGGGAGAAAAAGCCTCTTGTGGTGGGAACGACCGGCTGGGATTGGGATGATGAGGCCAGAGAAGCTGTAGGCGAAAGCGGGATCTGTCTTATCTGTGACTCTAATTTTTCCCCCGGGATGGCTCTGTTCCGCCGTCTTGTCAAAAAGGCCGCTCTCCTGACCGGTGACCTCGGGATATACGATGTCGCAGGAATGGAGATGCATCATCAGGAAAAAACGGATGCTCCTTCGGGATCAGCCAGAGCTCTTGCGGACATTATCGTCCGGAATTTTCAGGGTAAAGAAAAGGCAGAGTTCCATCCTGAAGATGAAAAGCGCCCGGCCGAGTCCTTTCACTTTGCCTCTTTACGTTGCGGGAGAATCCCAGGAACGCATACCATCCTCTTTGATTCAGCCGAAGATACAATCGAACTAGTACATCGGGCAAGAAACAGGGAAGGGTTCGCCCGCGGAGCCTTATGGGCAGCCGAGTGGGCTCTGCAGAAGTACGGGATCTGGAGTTTTGAAGATGTCATGGAAAGCATGATGAGAAGGGAGAAAAGATGAGAGAGTATCGCGGGGTCTACACGGCTCTTATTACCCCTTTTATCGGGGATGAAGTCGATTACGAAGGATTGAGAAGGAATGTCAGGTTTCAAATTGAAAACCGTATTGACGGATTGGTCGTTTTGGGAACCACTGCAGAGACGCCTGCTCTCACGGAGAGAGAAAAAGAACAGATCATAGGAACAGTCTGCGAAGAGGCTGCGGGACGGATCCCGATTATTGTAGGGACGGGCAGTAATTCGACTCGTGAGACCATCGAGCAAACGCGCCGGGCCAAAACGATGGGGGCAGATGCTGCTCTGATTGTCGCTCCCTATTATAATAAACCGAGTCAGGAAGGTCTCTTCCGGCACTATGAGGCTGTCGCTCTATCCGTAGAGTGTCCTGTCATCATCTATAATATTCCGGGAAGGACCGGGGTGAATATTGAGACAGATACCCTGGAGCGTATCGCGGGCCTGCCTCATGTGGCGGGGGTCAAAGAGGCGTCAGGGAATATGAGCCAGGTGAGCGATGTGATACATCGCATCAGCAATTCCCATGATCATTTCAGTGTGTTAAGCGGAGATGACAGCATGGCCCTTCCTTTGACTGCTCTTGGAGGAGATGGCGTGATCTCTGTGATCAGCAATCTTGTGCCGGGGCTGGTGGGAAGCATGATACGCAATGCTTTAAACGGAAACTTGGAAAAGGCAAGACAGGAGAACAGCCGTCTTTTCCCTCTTGCGCGGGCGGCTTTCATCGAGACGAATCCCGTCCCTGTAAAAAAGGCCATGGAGCTGTGCGGCCTGCCGGCAGGCCCGGTCCGGCTGCCGTTGTGGACCATGAGTGAGCAGCACGAAAAGGACCTTGAACGGGTGTTGAGGGAAGCGGGCTTGATCCCCCGGGAAGGAGAGATGAGATGATACAGGTCAAAGAGAAGATTGAGGCTTTTTTCAGGATGAACGGGTTGAGTCCCAAAGAGGAACAGGAGGCTCGGCAGTGTGTAGGATCATTTCTTCAGCTTTTAGATGAAGGGGTTATTCGGCCTGTTGCAAAAGAGCCAGCCGGGTGGAAAGTGAATTCCTGGGTCAAAGAGGGAATCCTCCTTGCCTTTCGTCTGGGTGTGGTCATGGATATGAGCCGGCAGTTTCCTTTTTTTGACAAGTCCACCTTTCCTCTGAAGGAGATGACCTTGAAAGAAAAGGTGCGCATCGTACCGGGGGGGACAAGCATCCGAAAAGGCGCTTATGTCGCTCCCGGCGTTGTCATCATGCCTCCGGCCTACATCAACACCGGGTCTTATGTCGGAGAGGGAACATTGGTGGATTCCCACGCTCTTATCGGGAGCTGTGCACAAATCGGGCGGCGCTGTCATATCAGCGCCGGGGCACAGATCGGCGGAGTTTTAGAACCTGTGAACGCCCGTCCTGTCATCATTGAAGATGAGGTCCTGGTCGGAGGGAATTGCGGCCTCTATGAAGGGGTCCAGGTCGGAAGAAGAGCTGTTTTAGCTGCAGGGGTTATTCTCACCGGATCGACACCCCTTTACGACCTTTGCACAAGAGAAGTTCAGCGCCCTGAAACGGGCCGCCCTCTTACGGTTCCCGAAGGGGCTGTGGTCATTCAGGGGAGCCGACCGTTGCAGGATGAATTTGCCAGGGGCCACGGGCTTCAGGCCTATACGCCCATTATTGTAAAATATCGGGATGAGAAGACCGAAGCGAGCGTGGTTTTGGAGGAAGCTTTGAGGGACGGATATGTTCTCGGTTAAGGATATGGAGGCCAGCCTCATCCGGAAGATATATGAAAAGGCGTCTCCGGGAAGCCTGAACCTGGGAATCGGCATGCCTTATTGTACCGCGTCCGGTGAAGTCAAGAAGGCTATCGTACAGGCTTTAGAGGATGATGAGACTTTCTACACACCAAATGCCGGGATCTCTCTTCTGCGGGAAGAGGCGGCCTTGCGTTATCTTCACCAGGGAGATGGACCTGTGTCGGCAGAGAATATCTTGATCACAACGGGGGCTGCCCAGGGACTGTTTTTGGCCATGGTTTCTCTTTTGTCGCCGGGGGATACCGTTCTTTTGCCTGATCCCGGGTATCCGGCCTATCGGAACATCGCTGAATTTTTGGGATGCCGCATTGAGACCTATGGGGTTGATTTTGAAAAGATGACCGTGGATAGCGGCGATCTTTTTGCAAAAAGCGCAAAGGATCCGGAATTGATCATCCTGAACACTCCGTCGAACCCGACCGGTGCAGTTTTCACTGAGGAGCAGTTCCGTGGGCTGGCTTCTCTTTTAGAAAACAATACCTCTGTTGTGGTGAGTGATGAAGTCTACGGATCATTAAGTTATGATGTTCCCTTTTTGAGTGCAGCCTGCTTTCTTCCGCAGAAAAGGACTCTTGTCTTGTCTTCTCTTTCGAAAGAGAGCGGGTTGACGGGGTTGCGGATCGGGTGGTGTTTCAGTGATGCAGAGGTCATCAAAAAGCTGAATATCATTCATCAGCATATGGTGTCCTGTGCCTCATCTCTCAGCCAATGGGGGGCTGTTGAAGCTCTCCGGAGAGGAGGAGAACGGGTCAAGAGCGAGATGCAGAAGAATCGTACCTGTATGGAGGGATTGTTGAAAGCGGTCCCCGGGCTCAAGTTTACCCGGCCCCCCGGAGGGCTTTACTTCTTTGTCGATGTATCAGCTTATGCTGATGGACGGAGGTTTGCAGAGGATCTCTTGAAAAGGGGAGACGTGATCACGATTCCGGGGGAGGCCTTCGGCAAAAGAGGCCGGGATTATATCCGCATCTCCTTCGGGGCTTCTCCCGGTGATATTGAAGAGGGGTGCCGCAGAATAAGGAGGTATGTTGATGACTGTTATGGAAGATAGAAGTGCAGCAAGGCTTGCTTGTTGGATGAACGGGAATACAAATCTGAGGACTCCTTTTTATTACTATGATGAAGAGATCATCCGGAACCAGGCCAAACGGCTGAGAGAGATCCTGCCTCCTCACGGTGAGATCTTTTATTCTGTCAAAGCCAATCCCAACCTGTGGATCGTGAAGATTCTTGCTGAAATGGGATGCGGGATGGAGATCGCCTCTTCAGGTGAGTTAAGACTCTGTCTCCGGGCCGGGGTGTCTCCCGGCCGAATTGTTTTTGCAGGGCCGGCGAAAAGAGACGATGAACTGGAAGAGGCCCTTTTAGCCGGGGTGTACGCGATTAATGTGGAGTCTGCAGGAGAGCTGGAAAGGCTGGCTGTGATGTGCCGCCGCCATAAAAAAGAGCAAAACATCCATATCCGGATCAACCCTCCCTTTGATGCCGGAGGAGACGGGGTCAAGATGGGGGGAGGATCAAAAAAGTTCGGGATCGACAGCGAACGGTTAGAAGAAGTCAAAACGCTTCTCAACAAGAATCCCCTGATCCATTGTGCAGGTTTTCATGTTTTTGCAGCTACCCAGATCCTTGATATCCAAGAGATCATGGATTATTTCAAGATGGCCATTGCTCTTATGAAAGAGAGTGCTGTTCAGTTGGGGATCATCTTGTCCCGATTGGATATCGGCAGCGGCTTAGGGATCTCATACGAATCTGCTGTTTCAGAGATCGATGATGGGTCGCTGACGAAAGGATTGCAGAATATCGTGAAGAAAGAGGGGATAGAAGGCCGGACGGTCCTTGTGGAGACCGGGCGTTTTCTTGTGGGACAATCTGCCCTTTTCGTGACCCGCATCATCGACAAAAAGGTCTCCCGTGGAGTGACGTACCTTCTCTGTGACGGGGGGATCAATCATATGCTGCGTCCGGCTCTGATCGGCGACCGTCATGAGATCTTCCGGTTACAAGCCAATGAAGGGGCAAGGCCGAAAGAACGTGTTACCGTCGCGGGGCCGTTATGCACCTCCCTGGATATTTTGGGTGTCGATGTGGAGGTGGAGAGAGCTGAGATCGGGGACATCCTCTGTGTGGGACAGGCCGGAGCTTACGGCTACACGGAAAGCATGCCTTTTTTCCTTTCTCACCCCATGCCTGATGAGTATATGCGGGACCTTGACGGAAGGGTGAGGCGGATTCGAAAGGGATTGGATTATGAGACTATTGTGCAGATGCAGGAGGAGGCCGAAAATGAATGAGAGAAAAGAGACGAGTCGTGTCGTCTTTGAGGAGTGTCTCAAAGTCCGCCCCGGAGAAAAAGTCCTTATTCTGACGGACAGGAAGAAGATGCATCTGGCACGGCCGCTTTATGATTACGGAACGACGATCACAGATACTGTCCTTCGACTTATCCCCGTCAGCCGGTTTGACGGGGATGAGTTGAGACGTGAAGATGAAGAGTTTTGTTCAGGATTCGATGTGATCCTCGCTCCGACCACCATGTCTGTCAGTCATACGTCGGCCATGGTGAAAGCCCGTAGAAAGGGAGCCCGGGTGGCGACCATGCCGGGTATCACAGATGAGATATTTGATACAGCTCTCTGCACTGATTATGATGCTTTGTCAAAAGAAACGAAAAGGCTTAAAGCGCAACTGGACGGAGCAGTGACGATCCGCGTCACCTCACCCGGCGGCACCGATCTGTCATGTTCAACAGAAGGACGTCTGTTCCATGCTCTTGACGGCTGCTGCCATGAGCCGGGATGTTTCGTCAATCTTCCGGACGGAGAAGTGATGGTGGCTCCTGTCGAAGAGAGTGTCTACGGGAGGATCGTCTTTGATCTCTCCCTTATGCCTGATCATCGTACTTCTTTCGGCCGTATCGGGTTATTATCCGGGGAAAGAGTCATTGTCGAGGTCAGGGCCGGCAGGATTATCTCTGTGACAGGCGGGAAGAAAGCTGAGATTTTCAAAAACGTGTTGAGCGCAGCCGATGACAATGCTTCTACTTTAGCGGAATTTGCTATAGGGACCAACCGCGCCGCCCGGGTTATCGGGAACATCCTCATGGATGAGAAAGCTGCAGGGACTGTTCACTTTGCTTTTGGAAGCAATGTGAGTTTCGGCGGGAGGAATCAAAGCAACATCCATCTGGATGGAGTCATCGGATTGCCGGATGTCATGGCAGACAACACCTGGGTCTTGAAGAGAGGACGCTGGAACAAGCCCTGAAGATTCCACGTCCCGTCTATTTTGTCCTGGTCTCTTTCTTCCGGACAATGCTGATCTCGCCGTTGGTCTCCAGCTGGACCAGAGTGCATTGGGAGTAGTAGCGCAGGTTGTTGGTCCGCAAGAGAGCTTTCAGCTGATCATCGGTAAAATGCGCTTTGATCAGGTTCTCTCTGATGACCTTCCCGTTTTTCACTAGTGTAATAGGTTCTCCGTAGAGCGCTTTGGAAACACCCCGCGGTGTATGAGATGCGATAAACTCAATGAGATAGATGGTCACGACGATGGTGGCGATGGCCGTCATGGCCCGGACGATGGAGACCTCTTTTTCAGAATATATCATCACATCTCCCAGGGCGGATCCCAATGCGATGACGAGAAGCGCATCCAGGAGATTGAGCTGTGAAAGCTGTTTGTTTCCCCGGATCCGGATGAGAAGATAAGTAAAGAAAAAGATACCGATGGTCCGGGCGACCACATCGAGGATCTCATGGGCACCGGGAAGCTGGATCATAGAATGCTCCTTTCCTGTTCACTTTCCTTACAGTATATCCTCCGGAGAAGAATAATAAAGAGGAAGCTTGCTTTTCCTCTGTTTCCCACTATAATCCGTTGGTCGGATAAGGGATCCGATACAAAGGAGACTGTTATCCGTATTCAGACGAATATCATTTTCCCATTTATTATAAAAAAAGATCAAAGGAGACAAGATGCAGACATTTGAACAATTGGGGCTTTCGGCACAGACGCTGGATGCCGTCAAACAGAAGGGGTTTGAAGAACCGACACCCATCCAGGCCAGGGTCATCCCTGCTGTCCTTGAAGGGACAAAAGATATCATCGGGCAAGCCCAGACGGGAACAGGAAAGACAGCAGCTTTTGCCCTTCCTATCATCGAACTTCTGGAGGAGAACCTGGACGATGTGAGCGTTCTTGTTCTTGCGCCTACCCGGGAGCTGGCTCTTCAGATCTCAGAAGAGATCAACTCTCTCAAGGGAAGGAAACGGCTTGATGTGATCCCGGTCTACGGCGGCCAGTCCATGGATGTCCAGCTGCGAAGGTTGAAAAAGGGCGTGGACATCGTCGTGGGGACTCCGGGGCGGATCATGGATCACCTCCGGCGAAGGACTCTGAAACTGAAAAACCTCAGATACCTGATCCTGGATGAAGCCGATGAGATGCTGAACATGGGTTTTATCGAGGATATCGAGTTTATTCTGGGGCATACCCCTGAGGATAAAAGGACACTCCTCTTTTCAGCCACCATGCCCGGGCCCATCAGGGACCTGGCGAAGAAGTATATGAAAGAGACCGTCTCTTTGAAAGTGGAATCGGACAACCTCACCACAGATCTCACACGGCAGATCTACTTTGAAGTCTCTCGGGACGATAAGTTCGAAGCGCTTTGTCAGCTCATCGACATGGAGGAGGAGTTTTACGGGCTTGTCTTCTGCCGGACCAAAAATGACGTGGACACCATCTCGTCCCGGCTCATCGAACGGGGCTACGATGCCGAAGGCCTGCACGGAGATATGACCCAGGCCATCAGGCAGAAGGTGATGGACCGGCTGAAAAAGCGCCATATCTCCATCTTAGTGGCCACCGATGTGGCCGCCCGGGGCCTGGATGTCCAGGACCTGACCCATGTGGTCAACTTTTCACTGCCTCAGGGCCCTGAAGCCTATGTCCACAGGATCGGACGGACGGGACGTGCGGGAAAGCAGGGGACTGCGGTAACCTTCATTACTCCTGCTGAATACAGAAAACTGGGTTTTATCCAGAAGATCGCCAAGTCCGAGATCACAAAAGGGAAACTTCCCAAAGTGGAAGATATCATCGAACGCAAAAAGAATACCCTTTTTGAAGAGCTGAGCGGGATCATTCAGGGTGAAGAGTGGGATGAATACAGGGCCTTTGCCCGTGAGCTTCTGGAGACGCATTCACCTGAAGAGGCCGTCTGCGCTCTTCTGAAGCATGCCTTTAAAGAGGATCTTGATCCGGAGCAGTACAGGTCTCTTTCTTCCCCTCCCTTGGCCAAAAAGGGAAAGACAAAGCTTTTTGTCGCCCTGGGGCGCAAAAGCGGACTGGGGAAAAGAGAACTGGTGAACCTCATCGAGAAGAAGAGCGGTGTGCGCTCTTCGGAGATCGACAATCTGCAGATGTTCGACGACTACTCTTTTATCAGCGTTCACTTCAGGGCCGCTGAAGCCATCCTGAAAGCCTTTTCAAAAAATGAGAAAAAGAACAGGCCCCTGGTGGAGCTTGCTTCAGCCAAGACAGGGAAGAGCAAAAAAGAGGGCTTTAAGACATTTTATAAAAAAAAGCGGTAATCTGACGGATTCTTCTTCGCTGAGAAGAACGAGTTTTTTAAAAACTTCATCGAACGTATCAGAATTTGCAAACAGGGGCGGAAATGATCTTTATTCTGCCCCTGATTTTGACAAAACCAAGAAATAACTTGAAATAACCAAGAATATACTGTATAATAAATCTATATTCGCGTGGGAAACGGCTAAAAATAATGGAAATAACGAAGAAGTGACCTGCAAAAAGGAGTTGATATGGATATTTTTGTTTATTCAGATAAAGAAAGGCCCACACCGGAAGAACGAAAAGACATCGTCGATTTTCTCTATGACAACCTGGAAGAATTCGGCGATCCCCGTCCTGACATCGATAAAGCCGTGGCCTTTGCCCTTAAAGAGAGCAAGTCCTTTGGAGGATTCATCCTCAAAGCGGTCATGGACAGCCGGATCGTGGGCGTGGTCGTTGTCAACCGGACCGGGATGAAAGATTATATTCCGGAGAATATCCTGGTCTATATCGCCACCCATAAGGAACACCGGGGAAAGGGGATCGGGAAGGCCCTCATGAAAAAAGCCTCCCGGGTCTCTGACGGTGATATCGCCCTCCATGTGGAGCCGGACAATCCCGCCCGATTCCTCTATGAGAAGATGGGGTTTACTTCGAAATACATCGAAATGCGGCTTCATAAGGATGAGGAGGAATAACCATGGCCTTCCTCACCATGGATACCCGGAAGCTTAAGGATAATTTCGACTACCTGAACAAGCTCTTCAAAAGGCATCATATCAAATGGACCGTGGTCTCCAAACTGCTCAGCGGCCATAAAGCCTATTTGGGCGAACTCCTGAAGCTTGGAGTGACCCAGCTGTCGGACTCACGGATCTCCAACATCAAAGCGCTGAAAAGCATCAACCCCGATATCGAAGCGATCTACATCAAGCCCCCCGCACGGCGGTCCTTGAAAAATGTGGTGCAGTATGCCGATATCAGCATGAATACCGAGGTCCGTACCATCCAGCTCCTCTCGGAAGAGGCCAAACGTCAGGGCAAAGTGCACAAAGTCATCATCATGATCGAGCTGGGAGAACTCCGTGAAGGAGTCATGAGGGACAAGTTTGTTGACTTTTTCCAGAAGACGTTCAGTTTGGATAATATCGAAGTGGTGGGGATCGGGACAAACCTCTCCTGCCTTTACGGGGTCCTGCCCACAAAAGACAAGCTCATCCAGCTGAGCCTCTACAAGGAGCTCATCGAAGCCAAGTTCAATGTCCGGATTCCCTATGTCTCCGGGGGCTCTTCGGTGACCATCCCTCTTCTTCAGCAGAAGATCCTCCCCAAGGGGGTCAACCACTTCCGGGTGGGGGAATCTCTTTTCATGGGAACTGATGTCTATAATGACAAACCGCTGGAGGGGCTCCACACCGATGTCTTTCAGCTGACAGCCGAGATCATCGAGCTCACAAAAAAACCCCGGGTGCCGTCAGGACAGCTGGGGACCAATGTGGAGGGGGAGTCCTACGACTTCAACGAAGAGGATATCGGAGCCAGATCCTACCGGGCGATCATCGACCTTGGATTGTTGGATGTGGAGGAGTCCCATATGACTCCCGTAGACAGCGAGATCACCATCGTGGGGGCCAGTTCGGATATGATCGTTTTGGATCTGGGAGACAATGACCAGAACTACAAAGTGGGCGACCTGGTCGAGTTCCATCTGGACTACATGGGGATGCTCCGGGCCATGAACTCCCGTTACATCGAAAAGAGAGTCGTCTCTCCCCCTCGTTGAGGGGTCGCGTCTTGTATTTAGTATTAAGAAAGAGGGATGTTAAGAAAAACAACAAAGGAATGTCTGTTGTCCTTCTATGAACAGCATAATACCAAATACAAGACGCGACCCCTAATCACTGAAACAATTCACTGATTATCTCCGTCTCATAAAAAAGGTTTTTCATCAACAGAGGAGAAAAGATGAGTCAAAGCCTTGGAGAACTCTATCCTGTTTTCATCGTACCCTACGACCCGGCCTGGCCGGAATGGTATGAGGGGGAGAAGTCCTGCCTCTACGCGATCCTTGGAGAGAGCCTCATTCTGCGCATGGAGCATATGGGAAGCACCGCTGTCCCGGGGATGCCCGCCAAACCTACTGTGGATATTCTTGTCCAGATCCCGAAAGAGAAGCTGGATCATGTTTTTTTTCGCCGTCTTTTGGAACCCCATGGGTATATTTATATGAAAGAACAGCGTCATATCATGTTTGTCAAAGGATACGGCCCCGAAGGTCTGGAGAAACGCTCTTTTCATATTCACATGGGAACCGGCGATGATGATTCCCTTTGGGACCGTCTCTGCTTTCGCGATTATCTCAGAGAACATCCGGGTCAGGCTGCCGCCTATGCCCGGTTGAAAGAGCGGCTCGCTTTGCGTTTCCGTAATGACCGAGACGCCTATACCCGGGCGAAAGGAGATTTTATCAGCAAAATAACAGACTTGGGAAAGAAGGGGTATCCTCTGTCGTAACGAATCCCTTTAAGGAGGAAAAATGAGGCAGGCGTTTCTCGTTATCATTGTTGTCCTTATTCTGGCAGGGTGTTCCCGGGGTTTCAATGAAAACCGGATCACAGAGGATTTCACAGAAAGAGTATTGACTTCGATAGGGACCATCCCTGCCGAACCGGAGACAGAATATGACCGGAACGGATCCCTTGTCTTTGCCTTAAGCCGAAACACAAACACATTGACACGGTTTCGTATCGGTCTTCAGGGAGAGTGGAGCGTTGAAAAAAGGGTGACGATCCCGTCAGGGAAAGGTCCGGGCGAAGCTGTCCAGACATCGGGCTTCACCCTGGATCCCGAAGGGTTCCTCCTTGTGACCGACAGTGACTTAAACAGGCTCACTCTTTTTGACAGCGACCTCCGTTTTCTGGAGTCTTTTGCTTTAGACCAGAGCGGTACCCTCATAGAAGGGGAGGGGATGATCGCCTGTTTCGGAGAGGGCCGTCTTGTTTTGAGCCAAGCCAATCTTCAACGGGAAGGTTATGAGATGGCGCTCTTCCACTACAGCGGCAATGGAGAGACCAGGGGATTTGGACGGGAAGTGGAGATCGATCTGAACCGTCTTGAGACCTTCACTGCGTCCACCGGGAAGATCTGCAGCAGAAAAGAGACCCTCTTTCGCCTCACTTATGAGCCCATGCTCTATATCTATCGCGGGACGGAGCTCCTTCGGGTCATTGATCCCAACCTCCTTTTGAAACGGTACCGTATCCGCCTGGCCATGCCGGGAGCCGAAAGCCGGCGGGTCAATAAAAAGAAGAAGGCCTCCAAAGGGATCTCGTCTTACTCTCTCCTGCAGAACGGGATGAACGGGGCGATCATTCTTGTCGTAAAGGATTTTGCCGGACACAGGATGTTTTTTTTGGAGTTTGACGAGTCGGGAACAGTGACCCGGCGCTGGATGATCATCTCTGATTCCATTCGGGAGGACGGCCTGACCTCAGTTTTTCTCTATGGTGAAGAGTATGTTGCCCTCAGTGGGCCGGATCGTAACGTTCTGGAGCTTTTCAGGATGAATTGACCATTCCTCTTTGGGAAAAGAAACAGAAAACAATCTCTCCCTGTGGACGTTTCTCTCTTCTTTCGTTATACTTGACATGACGTCGGGATAGGCATCATCTGATGGAATTCCCTCAAGAAACAGAATATGAAACCAAAGGAGGATTTATGTCAGTAAGAAAAGCCATCATCCTGGTTTTCGTGATGATCTTTACCGTAAGCCTCTCAACAGCTGATCTTCTGGACCGTCTTAAGAAGAACTCTCAGAGAGGGACGCAGTCTGAGAAGAAGACGGTTTCATCTCAAAAGATCTACACTCTCAGGACCGGAGAGGAGTTCGTCTACGGGAAAATCGGACTTTTTGATGACGGGCAGGTCAAATATACTTTGGCGGTGATCCGAAAACCCAATACGGAAAAGCCCATCTATGAAGCCGGTTTCGACCCTTACGAGCCCCGTCCCCTGGGAGAACCCCTTTTGAAATTGAATCCGAACCCGAAACCCTATGAGCAATACGATTTTTTCCTCATTTTCAACGGCGTGAAATACGGCCCCTTTGACAGGATTCTGGATATGGATCAGAATGACCCGGATACCGACGACTGGGTGAGTCATGACGGGAAGAACATCTCTTTTTCCTATGTGGTCAGGGACAGATATTACCCCTACGTCAACGGATTTCCCGGTGTCCCCTTCTGGACCACAAACCAAGCCCCGGTGCATGACCCTGTCTACGGGCAGACAGAGTT
>Ga0116152_10002492_pt1 | contig 14967 bp, 12 predicted proteins | sample AD_UKC119_MetaG_FD_89894 | JGI IMG/M metagenome (GOLD analysis project Ga0116152, IMG submission 89894) | Active sludge microbial communities of municipal wastewater-treating anaerobic digesters from Hong Kong - AD_UKC119_MetaG | ecosystem: Engineered > Bioreactor > Anaerobic > Digestate... | reverse complement strand
TATCTCGTTACCGGCTGACACATCATTTTCTGAAACCGAAAAGCTGTTCTCAACCGCTTTGCCGTCGATTGCAACCACAATCTGGTAAGCATTGGCGGTTTCAACGTTTCCATTTTTCCAGGAATTTGCATAGGGGAGTCGTATGGAAAAATCGCCCTGATCAGAAACTTCTATTTCTCGATCATACCCAGCTTCAACATCGGCAAAGCGACATTTCAAAGAGACCTTCACAACCGAACCGGCATCGGCCTTACCTTTGACGACTGCCCCCGGAACCAGTTCATAGACGAGATATGTTGGCAGCATATTCTCACTATGATATTCGTCACAATAAACTATTCTCAACCTCGAGGCCGCTCCTGCAAAGTTCCCGGAAGGCCCGAGCGCCAGTTTGTTGCGCAACCAGAAATGAAAAGTCTTTGCGAACCCGAAATCATCTTCAGGATTATCAACGTAGTCGGGGAAAAACTTGTATTCGGTTCCGGTAACTCCCGGCCTGAGATAATAGGCCCTCATGAACCTCACCAGCTGGTCAGAAAAATCATAAAACGAATTGATATAAAAATATCTGATTCCATATTTCTCGCTGATCGAGTAGGCTGACTCTTCGTCTGCTGCGCAAAAAACCTCGGCCATTTTCGCATAGCCGACCATGGTGTTGTTGACGATGGTAGGACGTCTTGCATAGTAATTCAGGACGTTTCCTGAATGCCAATAGGTGTAAATTCCGTATTCAGGCTTTTTATCATCAAAAAAGCCGCTGGTTGTCGGTGTATTACAACGAATCCAATCCATGGCAGAAAAAAGTGCAGAAGCGGATTCAGAACTGGAGTTGTAGAATACCGGATAAGTCCAGAGAAAATGCAGAAGCAAAAAGGGCAAAACAAACAAATATTTGAAGTTGCCCCAGCGAAATTTTGCCCCCCAATTTGTTATCGTCGAGCTGATTATAGAAAACAGAAAATACAAGGCTATGCCATTCCAAAATCCGATTAAAATGCCCAACCAGCGAAAATATCTTTCAGAAAAACAACCCATAAGCAGAAAAATAATGCTGAAGCCTTTCAAAAGCTTGCCTCCGCCGTCGAAGAGACCAGATGGATTGAAAAAGATCAGAAAAGGGAAAAGGAAAAAAACCAGTCTAAGCTTTGAAACGGCAGAAATTATTCCCAGAAATGAAATCATGATTTGCGAAAGATCAATGCCCGGTCGCAATTCATAAATCGACTGCAAATTTAGATCAGAATTAGAAACGAAGGTAAAACCGTCTTTCACTTTTTCGAAAAAAAGCGGAGATAGCAGGCCAGCCAGGACCAAAACCAGAACCAGCAAGGCAAACTTCCGCCGGTCCTGTAATGAATTCATCCATAAAGTTGCGCCGATAAAAATCCCGCCGGCGAGAATAAGCGAAGGTTGCAAAACACTCAAACCCTCGAGATTGAATGTTTTTACTCCTGAAAAGACCTGAAACAGCAAAATTGTCGACGAAGAAACAATCATTGTCCAGGAACAGTAAGAGCCAAAATCTGAGAAAATATCAGTTCTGAAGATCCGCAGTACAATGAAAAATGCCGTTACAATGAAAAAGAACAACGGGGTACCCGCCCAGGTCATTTGAAATAAAAGCGCGGCAACAACACCAATGCTTAAATGCACTTTATTTTTACAATCACAGTAAAGGGCAGCGAATATGATCCAGGCCCAGATGAGAAAATTGTTCAGAAAATGATAGTCAATTCTCTGAAACTGATAAACAATAGTCGAAATGATCCCGGGAACGCAGGCAAAACTTACAAGAAGGGTCAAGACAGCATTTCTGGTCTTAGCCCAGACGAAACCGACCAGAATCATTGCCAAAACCCAACCTGAAAATGGAGGGAGCCAACTTACAAGAAATCGGACATCCTTTTCCGGGAAAATGAACTTTAGAAATTCCGCAGTTTTCTGCAACAAAAATATGTGAAAAGGCGGGTATTGGAATCTGAACCTGTCAGGAAACGATCCATAGGTATCAAAGGCGGGAACCTCTCCTTGCGCCATGGTCTTCTCAAATATTCGCAAAAAAAACAGTGAGTCAGGGTCTAAAGTTCTGTACTCTGGTCCCGAATAATGGCCATAAAAAAAATCTGAGAAAAAAAAAGTCAGGGAAACCAGAGCAAGAATGATAAGAGATGCTCCCAGACCTTTTTTCAAGGGGTAAAGCCTTTCGACTGAAGGATTGATAAAGAATATAGAAAAAGCAAACAATTGTCAAACAGGGCATTGAACAAAAGCTTAAGCTAATACCGGTTTTTGCAGGAGTCATTGACAAAACCGGCCATTGTAGTTAGTATTAAGTTGACGGTAGTACCGTAATTTTTTCAAGAAAGGAGTTTTTATGAAACGCAGAGGCTTCACGTTGATTGAACTTATGATCGTTATCGCTTTGATTGGTATTCTGGCCGCCATCGCGATTCCTACCTTCCGAAAGGCTCGTGAACAGGCCCGTGAACAAGCCTGCTACGCAAACATGAGGGTTGTTCTTGGTGCAGTTGAAATGTACAACATGGATCACACCGACATGATGAGCACACTCGTTATGAGTAAACTCGTCAGCGGCAAGTATCTCAAGGCTCCCATTACGCCAGCAGCGCAGAGTTGTGTCATTTCAGGCACCGGCCTTGATGACAATGGTCTCATCGAATGTTCTAACCATGGAACCATTGAAAGCAAGGAAAGCTAAGTTTACTTAGTCACAAAATTGAGCGACTGATTTCAGTCGCTCTTTTTTTTTGCCTTCAAACGATAAATCGATTATTCTGTCTTAACTCCAAATGGAAAGAACATTATGCCGGCGCAAGAGTTACTTCAAAATCTGTTAACACTTTTTTTCCTTGTTTTTGGCAGTCTCCTGGGAAGCTTCTGCAACGTCGTCATTCTAAGAATGTCGAGCCGAACTTCGGTTATTTTTCCGCCTTCCGCATGCCCAAAATGCAATCATCGACTTCATGCCGGCGATTTACTGCCAGTTTTAAGCTGGCTGATGCTGCGCGGAAAATGCCGCTACTGTCAGGCACCGATTTCATGGCAATACCCTGTAGTTGAAGCGACAATTGCCGTGATTCTTGCGACAAGCTTTCGTCAGGCCGGCCTGTCACTCGCATTTATCGCACTGGCAAGCAAAGCAGTTATCTGGTTCGTGGCCACGGTAATTTTCATTCGCCGCGAAGTTCTTGAGCCGGGACCTTATGTGTGGCCGGCAATGATTTTCATTCTCTTCAATTTTCCCCTGCATGGCTGCCCGTTTCTGTCTATACCGGTAAAAGCCGCGCCATTGATAGCATTCGCCGTAGCCGCGCTGGCTACTTTCCGCACAAAATATGCCACCCTGTCGGCTTGGGCCGGACTAAGCTTCCTGTTTCTATTCGCACTGGCACCGGGCTTCGCATTTGCCCCGGTAATTGTCGTGGGCGTCGCAGCGTTGATCGCCGCCCTTTTTCCGGAGAAAATCTGGCCAGAAAGAATTTTTGCCGCAATCCAGCTGACTGGAATCGCGGCAATGATAGCTTTAAGCTGAATCAGGCAGCCTGGTGTTTCAAATAATATTCGGCTTCAAGAGCACAATCTGAATCTGGGGCAATTTCGGTGATTCTGCGAAATCTTTCGAGTGAAACCGGCCTATTCAAACGATTTTCGAGCTGACCAAGTTTAAGCAGAATCTCTGGTTCTTCGATCCCAAGCTCACAAGCTTTTTCAAGAGCCTGATATTCTTTTTCCATTTCACCGGTCTCGGCAAAAACCCTTGCCAGGCCAAGATAAACCGCAGCGTAGCTTTCATTGATCATCAGGGTGCGTTTGAATTCTTCTATCGCGGCAGGGTATTGCCCTTTCAACAGATAGATTTCACCGAGAATACGATGTCCTTCAATGTGTCCCGGATGCATTCTGAAAAGGTTGTCGAGAGCCTTTTCGGCCCGATCAAAATCTTTCATCTGCACCAGCGATTCAGCATATTTAACCATAAATTCAGGGCGTTCCGGAGCCAATTTTGCCAGCAGACGCCAGGTATCGCGCGCCAGATCATGCTCTTTCGCTGCCGAATAAATTTCAGCAAGACTTTTCTGATAAGAAATATTGTTTTCGTCATAATTCACCAGCTGTTCCATGGCAACGATGGCCCGGTCGTAATCGCGCAGCTGTAAATGACATTGGGCAGAAAGATAAAGCGAACGCTCAACCAGTTTTTTGTTCCTGCTGGCAAAGCGGAAATGGGTGATCGCCATCTGGTATTTTTTTTGGCGAAAAAGACAGTTGGCAAGATTGAAATGAGCGTCAAATGCACCCGGATTGAAGTTCAGTATTCGCCGAAAGCACATCATCGCTTCGGCCAGCTCATTTCGGTTCATCAACAGAATTCCGGCAGCAAACAAAGCCGGTTCGAGTCTGGGATGCTCATCGATCAAACTGCGATATTGAGCAATAGCCCCGTTTACATCTCCGTGTCTTTTCAACAGGTCGGCAAGAGCCAGTCTGATTTCAGTCTTTTCAGGAGCGGCATTGGCAGCAAGCATAAGAAAACTCACCTGACGGCCGGTATCTTTCTGGGCTTCATAAAGCCGTGAAAAGGTCAGAAAAACGGCATAAAATCCAGGTTTTAGTTCTTGCGCGCGTTCGAGAAGAAAGCTGACTTCTTCGAAATGCCCCAGCTTGATATGGCAGTTGGCAAGCTCAACCATGACCAGAGCATTTTCCGGTTCGAGTCGCAATATTTTCTCATAGATGCGAACAGAATCTTCATTAGCCCCATTTTTAAGATATAGCCGGGCTAATCGTTGCATCAGCTGGATATCATCGGGATTTTCTCTGGTTTCATGTTCGAGTTGAACCAGAAGTCCAAGCATATTTTTTGGAGCTTCGAGCATATTGTCTGCCTCTGTTCTATTTATTTCAGAGGTTCTGCACGTTTTCGACAAGTCCTTTTTTATCTTCGGCCGAGAAAAAAGCAGAACCCATAACTAATACATCGGCACCTGCCTCGACAATTCTTTGCGCATTCTGCATGCTAACTCCACCATCGACTTCAATAACCGTCGACAAGCCCCGCTGATCAATCATCTGCCGTAACCGGGAAATTTTTTCGATGGTGCTTTCGATGAATTTTTGGCCGCCAAAACCGGGGTTTACCGACATTAATAAAACCTGATCACATTGATCTAAAACATATTCAATTTCAGTCAGAGGGGTTTGTGGATTAAGGGTAATACCTGAAGCCATGCCCAGTTCACGCACTCTGGTCAGATAGCGATGCGAATGAGCACATGCCTCGATGTGAAAAAGAAGTCGATCGGCCCCGGCATCTTTATAGGCATCGAGCCAATTTTCGGGTTTTTCGATCATAAGATGCACGTCGAAGGGCAATTTGCTGTGCTGGCGAAGCATTTTGATGACTGGTGGCCCAAAGGTCAGGTTTGGCACGAAATGGCCATCCATGACATCGACATGAACCCAATCTGCGCCTGAATTTTCAAGCACTTTCAGCTCGCTGGCAAAATGAGCGAAATCGGCAGACAAAATCGAAGGGGCTATTCGGATTTTTCGTTTCATTCCGCTTACCAGAAAAGAATCAGCAGGATCATGACCACAAGACATGAACCCATGAAAATGACCGGATTTCTTAACCAGTGTGTCTCTTCTACATCTTGCCAGGCCTGATTATCCGAGACCGGAACGTTATTTTTCAGAAGCTTCAGGGCCGGCCGTTTGGACGATTTAAAAGTCGGCATCTCATCGTTTATAGAAGCGATATCTGCTGCCTGGTTATTATCAAGAGCCAGATTGCCATCAAAAGTTTCTGCAACTCCGGTTTCGAGGACCTCGTCTGCCTGGCCGGCAATGCTTCCCGCTGTTGCCTGCAGTTCTGTCACGGTAGATCTGGGCAGAATTTTGGGCATGGCAGTATTTATGTTTGACATTCGACCATTGAGCGCATCGACAACCTGAGAGGCCATAGAAAGCTGACAGCCTTTCTGCTTTATCGAACTGCCTCTGACCAATCCGGCCAGATCAGCGATGGATTTAAGAAATTCTTCGTGACTTTCAAAACGATTCTTCATCTCACGGGTAAGAGTCCGGCGAATGAAAGCGACGACCTTGTCGATCTGTTCAGGAGTCAAAGCGGAATGCCTGATTCTTAAAAGGCTTTCCAGTTTCATATCCCATAGTTCATTGATGCCGCCGCGTTTGCGAATCGGCGATTCTCCGGCCAGCAGTTCGAAAAAGGTCGTTCCAAGAAAAAACAGATCGGAATGAACCCCGGAATTGTCCGTGTTGCGTTTTCTGCCAGCCAGTTTGAGGCGTGGATGGGTAAAAGAAAGCACCTTGAGCTTTCCCTCGCGGTTTCGCAAAACATTTGAAAGCTTGATGGTTCGGTATTCAACTTTTTCGTCAGCGGCAAACTGCAAAACTGTCGCCAGATCCTGCATAATTTTGATCGCTTCGGCAAAGGGCAGGATCTCGCCCTTGATCCAGGAGTGCAGATCTTCGCCATCGACAAGTTCGGTTACCACATAGGGACGATCTTCAAACATGTCAATATCGAGTATGGCAGCGACCAAAGGATGTGACACACTGGCAAACGACCGGATTTCATCGCTGAAACATTTGACACGGTCGGTGTTTACGGCCATTTCCTCTTTGAGCAGTTTGATTACAACTGTAGCACCTGTAGAGATTTCGTGAGCCTTGAATACTTCATACATGTGGCTCTCTGACAAAGGTGCGACAATCTTGTATTTGTCGCTGATTACTTCACCGATCATTCTTGCCTCCGTAGCTTTCTGGCTAATCTATTTTTCTTTCTTCTATCGGAACATCATTTATATATATCTGTATTTTACTATTCGGCACATGGGGTGCCTTTACCTTAATAAGATCTAAAGGTTTGTGGGTGCCGGAATAAATTTGTTGTCGACCGGTGGGAGTTATATGAATGAATTTCACTTCTTTCGGCATAAATCCATCGGGCATGACAAAACTGAGCTCTTTTTCATCGGCAACGGCTGGAATTGCGGCAACGGGCACAGAAGGAACCTGGGCATTGACCACAACCGGCTTTACCGGATCTTCGGCAATGAGGATTTTTGGAGGTGGAGCATTGGAAACGGTTGGACGTGTCGTAACGGGAGCGGCAACCGAAGTCGACTGGGCTCCGGTAAAAATCTCAAATTTTTTCAAATCATCGCTGGTAGCGGTTCCTTCATCATTGCCTGCCGATACGAGAAGACTGACGACTTCGCCTTTCTTCACCCTTGAATAAGGCGACGGACTGGTAGAAATGATCTGAAATTTTGGTCTGGAGCTGTCTTTGCGGGAATAAATCCGACCAAAGTTGAATCCCCAGGCTTTGAGCTTGTTTTTGCCTTCATCGAGGGTTACTCCGGTCAAATTCGGCAATATCGGGCGTTCTGGCCTGCGCCCAAGGCTAATCAGCAGGTCAACTTCTTTATTTACACCGTATTCTTCTGAGGGCATCGGCGATTGTCCGACCAGGCGATCATGGGGAATTTCATCAGAATGGATATAAGCACGGTCACCAGCAACAAGCTGCGAGTTAAGAAGGGCAAGGTCGACCTCTCGCATGCTGTTTCCCTTCATATCCGGAACAATAACTCTTTGAACGCCAAGTGAAATCGACAGTTGCACTTTTTTCCCCTGTTTGACAACCGTCCCCGGATCCGGATACTGAGCGATGACGTGATCTTTTGGCTGCTTGTCGTCATATTTTTCATCACGACGCACAACATCGAGACCAGCTGGCTTGTTTTTGAAAACCTCAACGATATGCATACCCCTGAAATCTGGCACAACCATAGTTTCGCCGCGATTGAAAAACTCATTGAGTTTCTTATAGGCGAAAAATACGCCGCCAACGACGATAAAAGCCAGAATACAAAGGAGTATCGTCATTTTTAACAGAATCGAGAGACAGGACTCGCTACTTTTCTTGCTCATTTCCACTTCCTGACAGTTGTCCACAGGCTGCGAGAATGTCACCGCCACGGGATTTTCTTACAGTTACGGGAATACCAGCTTTTTTCAGGATTTTTCGGTATTCGCGCTCTTCATTTTCACTGGCCGGCTCGAGGGAGCAGCCAGGAAATGTGTTGAATCTGACAATATTGATATGGCAAATCAAGCCTTCACAAAAATTAACCAGGTTGAAGGCATCTATTTCCTGGTCATTGATACCTTTGAGCAGCACCATTTCGAAAGTCACTCTTCGGCCGGTAGCATCACAGTAATTGGCTATGGACTGGCGCAGCTTTTCCAACGGATATTTTTTGTTTATCGGCACCAGGCGCGTTCGCGTCTGATCGTCAACGCTGTGCAATGACACGGCGAGATTCACTTCGCCCGGTCTTTTGGCTAGAGCATCGATGCCAATGGTAATTCCGGAGGTAGAAACGGTTATTCTTCTGGTTGCAAGCCCCAACCCCGACTGGTCGGTCAAAGCATCGATTGCGGCAAAAAGAGGCTTGCGGTTAAGGAAAGGCTCGCCCATGCCCATGAACACGATATTGCTTGGTTTGCGGCCTATTTTTCTGATCAGCATCATTACCTGCAGAAGAATTTCTTCGGTGGTCAGATTGCGGACCAAACCATCTTTTCCGGTGCGGCAGAAGATGCAGCCGATCGGGCAACCGACCTGACTTGAAAGACAAAAGGTCAACGAGTCTTCATCGGGCATAGCGACTGCTTCGACCAGGTTTCCATCATGAAGCTCGACCACGATTTTGACCGTGCCATCCTGGGCTTTCTGCAATTTTTTAACCGGCGGCAGAATTCGGGGAAACTGTTTTTGCAAAAGTTCACGATCTTTTTTGGAAAGATTGGTCATTTCATCGAAGGAAAAGACAAACTTTTTAAAAACCCATTCCCAGACCTGCTTAGCGCGGAACTGGGCCAATCCGAGATCGGTCACGACCTGTTTGAATTCGTCAAAAGAATAAGAAAATAGAGAATTGTGGGACATTGATTTTCCACCTCGGGTAATACATCGGCAAAATAAGACTGGAATCGAAAGGTTTAGTGCAGATTGAATTTATCGAGCATGTCGCTCATCAGTTGCACCAGGGTTAAAAGCTCTTTGGTGACTGACATATACTGCCGGATATGCGCAAGCTGTTCTTTTACGGCAGCAGCGACACTCTTTGTACCTTCGGAAGTTATTTTCGTGGCTCCGGAAATACTTTCAATACTGCCGCGAAGCGAATCGATGTTTTGCGACTGTTCGGTACTGGCTGCGCTGATGTCCTGAATCATCTTGTTGACGTTCATGACCGAAGTAACGATTTTATCAAGGTTGTTACCGGCGACATTGGCGATATTCACGCCATCGATAACCTTTTCAGCACCGCGATTGATGGTTTCTACCGCTTTTCCGGTCTTCTGCAGCATTTCTTTGATCTTTTTACCGATGTCTTCAGCCGCTTCGCCAGATTCTTCGGCAAGCTTTCTTACTTCGCCGGCAACGACGGTGAAACCCTGGCCGTGCTCGCCGGCGCGAGCCGCTTCGATGGCCGCATTCAATGCAAGCAGGTTGGTTTGATAAGCGATATTGGTAATGGTGTTGACGATTTCGCCAATCTGTTTACCGGCAGAGTTAAGATTTTCAATAACGTCTTCGAGACCGAGAACTTCGTCTTTAATCGATTCCATGGTATCGATGGTTTCGCTCACGGCATTTTTACCTTCAGCAGCAATGGCCGCGGCTTCGGCAGAATCGGTAGCCGCTTCGTGTGAGCGGTCGGCAATGGTCTGGGCCGAAGCAGATACTTCCTGGATATGCGAAGTGGTCGATTCAAGGGTGTTGGCAATGTAATTCGAGCTTCGGGAAATTTCCTGAACGTTGGTAAAGAACATGCGCACATTCTCATCGGAAAAAACGACCATGCTGGTCAATGGCTCAAGTTTGCGATTGAGCTCCTGGGAAATTGAATAGGTTTCATTCAAAATAGTTTTTGCGGTGGCGAGAAAGCCCTCGAACTGAATTGCACACTCGAGCATATCCGACTGGGAAACTTCGCCATTTTCATTCTGAAAGCTTTTGAGCTTTTCAACGACATCCTTGATTGGCAAGGACAGCTGATTCATGAAAACCCAGAGAACGACTATAGCCAACGGGATGAAAACCATCGAACCAATGTAAAAATATCGGGCATAGGACTCAAGCTGGATCAGTGCCGTATCGAGTGCTTCGAGTTCCTTGGTTTTGCCTTCGACGAATTCATCGAGAATGGCGGCATTCATGACTTTGGTTTCAAGTGAAAAAGTCACTTCTTCAATCGCCTTTTTCTTCAGGGCAATCAGTTGCTCTTCGGTCAATGGAACTTCGGCCTCGGGGTCCTGAAATTCTTCGAGCGGCCGATTTTTTACCTCGTCGAGATCCTGGGTCGAGCCCATGAGGTCGAGCTGCATTGCCGTGTTTTTGGTGCCGGTAATGACATACCGGTTAGTAAAAATGCTGCGGCAGAAATGAAAAATAAAATTGGCGCCAAGCACCGGCGTCAGTGCCAATATCAGCATTAACAGAGTGATTTTGTATTGTAATGGAACCTTTTTCATAGCTTGAACATGCTCAGGTTTGATATTCTACCACAGCCAGCTGAAATTTATCAGCTAAACTTGCCTGATTTTTATCGGCAGTTACCCGGGAAAAGCTGACTTATAGTTTTGGCAATACTGCCCCCCTTCGCAAGATGCGGAATGGCTCGGTAGAAAGGTCGATTACCGTTGATGGCAGGGAATCGGCAAGTATTCCATCTTCAACCAGCCAGGCAACTTCATTGGCAAATTCTTCAGCAATCTTTTCGGGGTCATTGTCAGAAGGCGCTCCGGAACGATTGGCGCTGGTGGTCAGCAACTGCATGGGTAGCCGCTGCAAAAGCTGGAGCAGTCTTGAATGGCCCGGAACGCGTATTCCCAAAGTTGGAAAAGTAAAGGATTCGGGGGCAAAATTTTCCGGGCGGGAAAAAATGGCGGTCAAAGCCCCAGGCCAGAATTCTTCAAGAATTTTTTGCTGATGAAAATCTGGTGTAATGCCAATGTTCGCCAACGCCTGACAACTTTCCAGAAATAGAATCAGGGGTTTGCGGCTGTCGCGATCTTTGATTTTGTAAACCTTATCGACGGCAGACTTTGCCTCGGCATGAACGGCAAAACCATAAAGCGTATCGGTCGGTAAAACTACGACATCGCCATTTTCAAGGGTTTTCACAAAGCGTTTGAATAAATCCGGGTCTTCAATAAGCGCATCGAGGGAAGATCTGATCATTTTTTCTCTCTCAATAAAAAGAAGCGTTCATTAGAGCATAAATCATCGCCGGCCAGGATGATTTCAAAACTCGGGAAACCTTTCAACAAGGCCAGAATATTTTGCCTTTGCCCGTGGCCATGCTCAAAAGCAAATAGACCGCCATCCTGCAGACAGAATCGCGCCTGTTCGAGCAGTCTTCTGATAAAATCAAGCCCATCGGGCCCGCCATCAAGAGCCAGATGCGGCTCAAAATCACGAACTTCAAGCATCAGACCCGAGATTTCGGCACCAGGAATGTATGGCGGATTGGCAACGATTACATTTAGGCTGTTTTGGGCAACTGGGTTGAGCAAATCGGCCTGCAAAAGTTCAAGACGATTTTTAACCGAATCTTCTTGTCGTTCAAGATTTTCGGTCGCCACTGCCAAAGCTGCTGACGAAATATCGGTCAAAAAACCGGTAGCACCGGGAAATCGGCGGGCCAGCGCCAAACCAATGACTCCGCTGCCGGTGCAGACATCAGCAAATCGAAAAGAACCTTTAAAAGAAGCTTGTTCGATCATATCGGCCAGGGCCAGAAACAATTCTTCTGTCTCAGGCCTGGGAATCAAGGCTCCTGGCCTGACGGTGACCGTGAAATCAAGGAATGACCATTCTTCAAGAATGTATTGCAAAGGCTCATGCAAACAGCGCCGGCCGACTGAAGCCATCAAGGCCTGTTCAATTTCAGGCTGGCATTCATCTGACCAATGCAGGGGAAGATGACTACGATCTATACGCAACAGTTTCGCGAGCAGCAGGTCGACATTGAGAGCGAAATCTTCGATGCCGGACTGCTGCAAACGACTACGGGCTTTCTGAATGAGGTCTTTCAGCCTGGTCACTCAGCAGGCTTCCTGTTCGGCCAGCTTTCTGAGGTTGTCTGCTTCAATAAGGCTGTTGATAACATCGTCAAGGTCGCCTTCGACAATCTCAGTCAGACGATAGAGGGTCAGGCCGATCCGATGGTCGGTTAAACGTTGCTGGGGAAAATTATAGGTTCGAATGCGCTCAGAGCGATCGCCACTACCAACCTGACTTTTGCGGTTTTCGGCGCGATCGCGTTCCTGCTGCATTTTGGCGTTGTCGAACAATCTGGCTTTGAGAATTCGCAAGGCCTTGGCCTTGTTTTTGTGCTGGCTCTTCTCATCCTGGCAGCTGATGACAATGCCGGTAGGAATATGCGTAACCCGAACTGCTGAATCGGTTGTATTTACGCTCTGCCCACCCGGTCCTGAGGAACGAAAAACATCGATACGCAGTTCAGATTCATCGACCTGAACATCGACATCTTCTGCCTCAGGCAACACGGCCACCGTAGCTGCGGAAGTATGTACCCGCCCGGAAGCTTCAGTTTCAGGGACCCGTTGAACGCGATGGACACCGCTTTCAAATTTCAAACGACCATAAGCGCCACTGCCTTGCACAGCAAAAACAACTTCTTTGATTCCGCCAATACCGGTGTCGTTCATGCTCATCAACTCGCATTTCCAGCCCTGCCGTTCGGCATATCTGGTATACATGCGATAAAGATCGGCTGCGAAAAGTGCTGCCTCTTCGCCACCGGTTCCGGCCCGAATTTCGATGATGGTATTTTTACTGTCATCGGCATCTTTGGGAATCAGCAGCATTTTCAAATCAGCCTGCATTTTTTCTATTTGCGGCTCAAGCTCTTCAATTTCCATTTCCGCCATTTCCCGCATTTCCGGATCATTCTCCGAAGCAAGCAATTGCCTTGCACCTTCAAGACTGTCGAGCTTTTGCCGGTATTCTTCAAAGGCCTGAACAACCGGTTCAAGTTCGGCACGGCGCCGGGCAAGTTTCTGGAATTCGCTCTGATTGGCAATGGTTGCCGGATCAGTAAGCTTTTCGGTAAGTTCGCGAAAATTTTCTTTAATGGTCTCGAGCTTTTCGAGCATGAATATCAGAGCCTTTCCAGCATTTTGCGGACTATTTCAAGAAAATAGGGTTGGGCAGCGGCCGCAGCGGCAATAACATCTTCATGATTTACATCTTCATGACCTTCGCCGGTGGCCATATCGGTAATGCAACTGATTCCGAGAATTCTTTTGATTCCGCCATGTACTGCGACGATAACTTCAGGAACGGTCGACATGCCGACGGCATTGGCGCCGAGAATGCGAAAAGCCCGCAATTCGGCAGCAGTTTCATAGTTCGGGCCGCTAACTGCAACATATACGCCCCGCTGTACCGGCGCGCCGATCTGGCGGCCGATCTGCATTGCCGCTTCAACCAGCTCAGGGGTATAAACACCCTGCATCGGCGGAAATCTGGTTCCCATTTCATCATCATTCGGACCGATGAGCGGATTACCGCCCATGTGATTCATGTGGTCAGTCATGATCATCAGATCGCCAACCTTGAAGTTGCGATTCAAACCACCCGAAGCATTGGTGATGATAAGATCTTGAACGCCAACTGCCATCATAACCCGCATTGGAAAAGTGATTTCCTTCATTGAGTAGCCTTCATAGTAATGAAAGCGGCCCTGCATGGCAATTACCTGTTTCCCGCCCGCTTCACCAATGACAAGCCGACCCGCATGCCCTTTCACCGTAGATATGGGGAAATGGGGTATTTCTTCATAGGGAATGGCAACGGCATTTTTCAGTTCATCGGCAAATTTGCCGAGCCCCGAGCCAAGAACAAGGGCTACCGAGGGTTTTTTCTGAATTTTATCCAAAATGTATTTTGCGGCCTGCGCTATTTTTTCTTTCATGTTTCACCTTAGCATCTGAGTTTGATTCTGATCAGGCTGAAAACTATCATGTACCGTGCCTTATGTCAATTTGCCAACCATTTTTTGTCTTGGAAAACCTAGAATTGAATTTGGCGAAAACAGCATCGATTCGACATGTGGCTCTTAGTTGTCTTGTTCCTTCAAGCCCAAAAGTTTTTGCCAATCCATTCAAAGGGCTCTTGAATGAAATTGGGATCTCACATTTTCATTACGGAGGCGAAAACGCAGTATTCTATAAAAAAAATTTGAAGATTGCTTCTTTGCATGCTAGGGTCAGTTCAGCTCAATCAAACTCTTAGCAGCAGAAAGCAAATCACATGGCAAAGCTTACCCAAGGCAGCGTGAAGAAGACACTGTTCACGATGGCATTTCCAATGCTGGCCGGCACAATCGCCATGAATGCATACAATCTTGCCGACACCTGGTTTGTTTCAAGACTTGGAACCGTGCCCCTCGCGGCAATGGGCTTCACTTTCCCGGTGGTCATGCTTCTGACCTTCATTGCCGGCAGCATCGGCACCGGAGTTACCACCCTCACTTCGCATGCAATCGGCCGCAATGACCAGGAAACTGCTTCGCGAATCGTATCGCACGGTTTCGCCTTTACGGTTTCCATTGCCTTGCTCATGGCCGCCGCCGGTTATCTTAGCATTTCAGCTGTATTCCGACGTATGGGCGCGGATGAGCTAACTTTGCCCTTAATCAGCGATTACATGAAAACCTGGTATATCGGAGCGGTCTTTATGGCACTGCCAATGATGGGCAACGGAATTCTGATTGCCTGTGGCGACTCCCGTGCAGCAAGCAGCTTTATGATGCTTGGCGTCATTTTGAACATCATACTCGACCCAATCATGATTTTTGGCTGGTTTGG
>Ga0116152_10002491_pt1 | contig 14967 bp, 15 predicted proteins | sample AD_UKC119_MetaG_FD_89894 | JGI IMG/M metagenome (GOLD analysis project Ga0116152, IMG submission 89894) | Active sludge microbial communities of municipal wastewater-treating anaerobic digesters from Hong Kong - AD_UKC119_MetaG | ecosystem: Engineered > Bioreactor > Anaerobic > Digestate... | reverse complement strand
GTTCAAACAGGTGGACCATCTGGTGGATGTATCACTGAAAAAGATTTAGATACACCGATTGAATTCGAAACACTAACATCATTAGGATCCATGATGGGTTCTGGTGGTATGATCGTGATGGACGAAGACAACTGTATGGTTGACGTTGCACGTTTCTATCTTGATTTCACAGTTGATGAATCATGTGGAAAATGTACACCATGCCGTGAAGGAACCAAACAGATGAAAGAAATCTTAGATCGTATCTGTGAAGGAAACGGAACGATGAAAGATATCGATGAACTAGATCAACTAGCACACATGATTAAAGAAACATCACTTTGTGGTCTTGGTCAAACAGCACCTAACCCAGTTTTATCAACACTTAAACACTTTAGACATGAATATGAAGCTCATGTTAAAGATAAGACATGTCCAGCAGGCGTATGTCGTGATCTAACAAACTTCGTCATCGATGACAGTTGTATCGGTTGTACGAAGTGTGCGAAGAACTGTCCAACCAATGCAATCACAGGATGGCCCAAACAAAAACATAACATTGATCTTGATTTATGTATTCGTTGTGGAGCTTGTAAGAAAGCATGTCCAGTTGGCGCAATCTCAAGCGTTGCTATTCATGAGGAGAACCGTATATGACAAAAGAAATTAATCTCAATATCAATGGGAAACCCATTATAACAACATCAGATAAAACGATTTTACAAGCTGCAGAAGCCAATGGCATTCATATTCCACGTTTGTGCTATTTTGAAGGTATTCATGAAGAAGGTAATTGTCGTGTTTGTTCAGTTAAAATCAATGGACAAAAGAACTTAAAACCTGCATGTCGTACGAAGGTAGAAGAAGGTATGAATGTCATCACAGATGACCTCGATATCTATCAAGCCGTTACGATGAATCTTGAACTACTCGCACACAAGCATCACTTTGAATGTTTCACCTGTTCTAGAGAAACAAATTGTGAGTTTTTAGATTTATTAAGAGAATACTCAATTGAAAACGAACTCACTTATCTTTACGGAACTAATGAAGCACCTCGTTATTACTCTGATTCAAGTGGTGTTATCACCATTGACTCTAGTAAATGTGTGTTATGTGGACGTTGCGTATCAGCATGTGAAAAGTTTACAGGACTCGGAATCCTTAATTATAATCAACGCGGATCTGAAACATATGTTGGACCTGCATTGTTCCACCACATGGAAGATGCTGGTTGTATTTACTGTGGTAAATGTATTCAAGCTTGTCCAACGGGCGCATTAAGTGAAAAAGATGATATTAGACAACTTGATATGGTGTTACGTGATCCAAGCAAAACCGTTGTTTGTCAGGTTGCGCCATCAGTACGTGCTGCATTAGGTGAAGAATTTGGTTATCCCATTGGAACCAATGTTGAAGGTCAAATGTTTGCGGCTCTCAAAGCCATTGGTGTTGACGAAATTATGGATACAAACTTCACAGCAGATTTAACGATTCTTGAAGAAGGAACTGAATTTATTAATCGTTTGAAGAACAATGGTCCTTTCCCGATGTTTACATCTTGTTCACCAGGTTGGGTTAACTACTTAGAACTCTATCACCCAGAACTTATACCTAACGTATCATCTTGTAAGTCACCACAGCAAATGGCAGGAGCTTTAATTAAAACCTACTACGCTGATGAACTTAAATTAGATCCTAAGAACATCGTCTCATTATCCATCATGCCTTGTATTGCTAAAAAGGAAGAAGCAAGAAGAGAAGATATGGGTCGCGATGGTTACAAAGACGTCGATATCGTGTTAACAACAAGAGAACTTGCCCGTTTGATCAGAAGAAGAAAGATTGACTTTAAGTCATTAGAACCTATTCAACCTTTCGGTATGCTTGCATCTTATACAGGTGCTGGAACTATCTTTGGTGCGACAGGTGGGGTTATGGAAGCTGCACTTAGAACAGTGACAGAGATCTTAGAAGAGAAACCAACACCGATTGACTTTAAAGAAGTCCGTGGGACACAAGATATTAAAGAAGCTACTTACATGGTTGCTGGTACGCCAGTTCGAGTTGCGGTTGTTCATGGTGGCTATGCCATTGGTCAGTTTTTAAATGATTTAAAGAACTCTGACAAAACGTATCACTTTGTTGAAGTTATGGGATGTACAGGTGGATGTATCAACGGTGGTGGACAACCCATTGTTCCTGCGAAGATTGCAGAAAAGATTGATGTTCGTCAATTAAGAGCAAATGTTTTATATGAAATAGATAAAAACGCACCAATGAGAAAATCACACGAAAATCCTTTTGTTAAGCAACTTTACGAAAAGTTTTTAGGTGAACCTAACTCGCATTTATCACATGAATTGTTACACACACATTATCATAAGCGTCAAGCTTATTCAAAGATTTAATTGAGGTATGTTATGAAAAAATGGCTAATTATCTTATGTATGTTATTTCTACTTGTTAGCTGCAAACCTTCTGAAAAATTAAGCATCATGGTGCCACAGGGTAGTCCAGCAATGACCATCTTGGGTCTTGATGAAGATGATTACGCCATCGATATTGTTAATGGTCCAGATCCATTAGTTGCAGCATTTGGTTCGATGTCACATGATGCGATTATTGCACCAACCAATTTAGGCGCAAAACTCTATCAATCTAAAGAAGATTATGTATTAGCTGGAACAGTTGTATGGGGTAATTATCATATCATTTCAACATCATTTGTATCGAATTCACTGAGTCAACTAACCGATAAAACCATCATTGTATTTGGGCAAAACCAAACATCTGATATTATCATGAAACATTTACTTGCTCAGTATCATGTCAATGCTACAATCACCTATGTTGATTCTGTACAGACTGCAGTCAGTGAATATATGTTAGATCACACAAAGATTGTCATGGTTGCAGAACCCAGTCTATCAAAAGTAAAAGCATTAGTTCCTGAAACGACATCCATCGATTTACAAACACTATATGCAGACCTACATGATGGCGCATCTTACCCACAAGCTTCTATCTTTGTTAAGAAAGATTTATCAGATCAACGTGTTAACCATTTGATGGATGATCTAAGATCTTCTATCAATTTAGTTAACGATAAATCACACGATTTATTAACAAAGGGTATCACACTGGGGATTCTTGATGATATACTCATTTTAGAAGATGCTATCGAAGGTAGTCATCTCATGTTTCAGACAGCACAAGAGGCTAAATCATCGATTGAAGATTACTTTTCAGTGATTTTGGAGCTTAATTCTAAACTGATTGGCGATGCTTTACCAAACGATTCATTTTATTGGAGTGATTGAATGTGAAAAAAACTTGGACGATATCATCCTTGTTGTCACTTATCATCTTATGGTATGTATTATTTTTAGCGATAAATCATAGACTTATTCTACCATCTCCGCTAGATGTCCTTTTGAAGCTGGGGGGATTAGCAAAAAAGGGTAGCACCTATCATGTGATAGGACTATCCCTTTTTCGCTTAATTATCTCGGTATCACTGTCTGCCATATGTGGCGTTACCTTAGGAACTATATCAGGACTAAAAAAGAAATTCTCTTGGGTGATGCAGCCCTATGTTACAGTGCTTCGAACGATCCCCGTCATATCAATCGTTGTGATCTTGCTTATCGTTTTAGGTTATCAGATCACACCTTACGTCATCACATTTCTGATGGTATTTCCGATCATCTATCAAGCTGCAGAAGAAGGTATTAAGCAAATTGATCAAAGTTATATCGATGTTTATAACCTTGAAGCACATGATATTAAACTCGCATTTAGATATTTATACTATCCACTGATGAGACCTTACGTCCTACTTTCATTTCTCCAATCCTTTGGATTGGGTTTAAAAGTTTTAGTCATGGCTGAATATTTAGCACAAACCAAGTATGCGATTGGTCAGATGTTATACCTTGCTAAAACGAATTTAGATTATGCATCCGTTTTTGCCTGGACGCTGATCCTGATCTTGATTTCAATTATGTTGGAATATGTGATTCACACATATCGAAAACGTTTGATAAAAGCAGATTAATATAAGATATTTTATGTTAAAAAACGCATTATTTTAATAAAAAACTCCACATTTTTTTTTTTATTTCTTACGTTTTTCTTTCATAAAAAAAAGTTAAATAATTTTGTTGACATCGTTCGCTTATTCATATATAATACAATTGTTTCACCCACCTTTGTGAGGTGAGACCCGTGAATTGGTCCTAATGTCTACATCCCCCCCAGGCATTAGGACTCTTTTTTTTGATGTTATTTCATGCTATAATATGGCTGAAAATAAGGAGGTTTATCATATGGCTTTTTTAACACTTCATGTCCGCTCTAACGCATTGGATTTAAACACGACGGTCAACGTCATTCTACCTCAAGATATTAAAAAAGATGAGAAGCTCAAAGTTCTCTATCTCTTGCATGGTTACATTGGAGATCATACCGATTGGATGCGTTATACATCCATTGAAAGATACAGTTGGAATTATCGACTCGCTATTGTGATGCCAGCTGTCAACAACAGTTATTACATGGATACAGTCAGTGGGTTAAACTACTTCACGTACATCTCTAAAGAACTTCCTGAATTAGTGACATCGCTTTTACCTATTTCATCAAAGCGAGAAGATCAATATGTTGCCGGTTTATCAATGGGAGGTTATGGTGCACTTAAGATCGCATTAACTTATCCTGATCGATTTGCTAAAGCTGCGAGCTTATCGGGTGCACTTGATATTGATGAGATTAGAAAGATTGCGAGTGATCAACCACGTAATCTTTGGTTTGATGCAGTTTTCGGCATGAAGCCTATTCAGAATACAACCAATGATATGAAATATTTAATTGATCTACATCTTAAACACAACGTAGAGTTACCTGATCTCTATGTGGCATGCGGAACAGAAGATTTCTTATATAAAGACAATATTGCCTTCAGGGACTTCTTGATTGACCGCAACGTTAAACATCTTTATGAAGAATCACCAGGAGCACATGATTGGGCATTCTGGGATACTTATATCCAAAAAGTATTAGCATGGTTATAAAGAAAACACGGACAAATTTCGTCCGTGTTATTTTTTTAGGATATAGGTGATGAAATCTTTAAACACCTTTCGCCATGCGAGTTCATGATGTTTGTCATCTGTTTCGATATAGCATATATCTTGTATACCTTTATCATGTAACAGACGTTTTAAGTTTTGGCTATTTTCGATATACATATTTGAGAACTCTGTGTTTTGTGGATTGCTGGTCTCATGACGTCCAACAGAAATAAAATAGCGTTGACTTAAGGAAGTTTCAGAACTAATGATATAGTCTAAAAAGTCTTTTTCATTAAACCAAGAGGCAAGTGAAAAACAACCGATACCTCCATAGACTTCTGGATATTTCTGACCCATATAAACAGATATATAAGCTCCCATCGAACTACCGGCAACAAAGGTATGTTCAACATCAGTTAGTGTGCGATAATGTGTATCAATATACGGTTTAACGAATTCGGTTACCCAGGTTGCGTAAGGGTCACCATAGCCACCAACCGTAATTTTTGTCATATCTTTGACCATGTCCACACAAGGCCAAGGTGCATATTCAAAGAGTCTCAGTTCGGAATTATCGATACCAACGATGATAGCATCATCGACCTTTAATTCATCTAATGTTTCCTTGATTCCCCATGAATGTCCACTGTAGGATGTTTCATCTTCGAATAAGTTTTGTCCATCATGCATGTAGATCACAGGATAATCTTTATTTGATTCATCATAGTGATCAGGAAGAAGAATTCGAATCGTACGTTCATGTTGATGTGTTGGTATGGGAAGTGTTATTTTTATTAAGTTCATCTCGTCCACCTCGTTTGTATTGTAACATAAGATATGTTTCTTTGATATTTAAGTTATAAAAACATGTTAAAATAGAAATAGACGACGGAGGTTTTTATGAAAAAAGTCGAATACGCGAAAACAAAAAAAGAGATTAATCGCTTAGGTTTTGGTTCGTGGCAATTAGGGAACACGGAATTTTGGGGATACATGTCAATGGAAGATGGCGTTGAACTCGTTAAACGAGCTATTGAACTCGGCGTGAATTTTTTCGATACGGCACCTGGTTATGCATCGGGTATGAGTGAAACCATTATTGGTCAAGCTATTGAAGGATGCCGCGATCAGATTGTTATTAATTCAAAATTTGGACATACAGCAGATGGAGAAACTGATTTCTCTGTTTTCTCACTTAAAAAACAGGTTACAGACAGTCTAGAAAGACTTCAAACAGACTATTTAGATAGTTTGCTCATACATAATCCAGGATTTGACATTTTAGAAGGTAAAACACGACATGTCGAAGAATTAAAGAAGTTAAAAGAAGAAGGTCTCATTCGTGCATATGGTGTTTCAATCGATTCTCTAGAAGAGTTTGAAACAGTTTTAAATCATCTCGAAGTTGATGTCATCGAAATCTTATTTAATGTCTTTTTTCAAGATGTTTCTAGTTTATTTAAAAAGGCAAAAGAAAAAGGTATATCATTAATTGCTAAAGTACCGCTTGACTCGGGATGGCTCACCGGGAAATATGATGAGCTTTCTGAATTTGAAGGCATTCGGATGCGTTGGGATGATGAAACAATTGCTCGCAGAGCACAACTCGTCAGAAAGATGAAAGAGATTACGCAAACCGATGATTTAACACGTTTTGCAATCTCATTTATCTTATCGTATCCAGAAATCACAGCAGTGATTCCTGGTATTAAAACTTTAGAACAACTTGAAGATCATATTAAAAATGCCAATTTTAAACTTGATCCTAAGATGAAAAAGAGGATGGTTGAACTCTATCTTCAGGATATTAAAAAAGATCCACTTCCTTGGTAAATAGGGTTGGAACCAATTGGCTCCAACCTTTTCATATCATTTTCTAAAACATAATTTGATGAGGTGTCTATGGGAACCATAATTAATGCAGGTGCTATCATCGTAGCAACGCTGCTCGGTGTTATTTTTAAAAAGGGATTACCAGAAAAAATACAAAAAGGTGTGATGGTTTCACTAGGTTTAGGATTAGCTGCCTTATCACTTGGATGGTTTCTAAAAGACTTTTTCACCTTAGAAAATAACAGTATTACATCAAGTGGAGATCTGCTCATCATTGTTTCACTCGTTGTAGGTGTGATGATTGGTGAATGGATTGATATCGATGGTAGACTTAACCTTTGGGCTGAAAATGTCGAAAAAAAATATAATCTTCCTCCTCTTGCGAGAGGGTTTATTGCAGCAACACTGATTTTCTGTGTTGGTGCGATGGCGATCGTTGGTTCAATCAAAGACGGTCTCTATGGTGATATGACCACACTTTTAATCAAAAGTGCGCTCGACTTTGTCACAGCGATGATTCTAGCTTCAGTCTTAGGCATAGGTGTTATTTTTTCTGCCATTAGCGTCTTGGTTTATCAAGGAGCCATAACGTTACTCGCTATGTTTGTTGGCGATGTTTTATCACCTGAAATTATTAGGTCTATTTCAATGGTAGGCAATATCCTACTGATTGCAATCGGAATCAATTTTATGGAACTCAAACGAATTAAAGTAGCGAACATGTTACCCGCATTACTGGTTCCAGTGATCTACCACATCGTACTTATATTCATATAACATATTAAGGGGGCTTTATGGCAACACTTAAAACAGTACCAACAGATCAACATATTGAAACATTTATCAAAGAATTACCTGAAAAAAGACAGGGTGAAACTGAGATATTGATAGAGATGATGTCAGAAATTACAGGTCAACCTCCCGTGATTTGGGGTAGTGATATTGTTGGTTTTGATCAAGTTCATATCGTTTATGAATCCAAAAGAGAAATTGATTATTTTGTAATCGGTTTTTCACCAAGAAAAACAGCTATCACAGTATATTTATCCATTGAAACAAATAAAAAGGTATTTGATAAACTTGGCAAACATCAAAAAGGTGTCGGATGTTTATATATCAATAAACTAAGTGACATCGATTTAGATGAACTTAAAAAGATTTTACAAGAATCCATAGAAAGTTTAAGCATATGGAAAAGTGTTTAATTTGCGGTTCTGACACACATAATTTTACACATCCTAAAACAGGGGTTCGATTTCATCAATGTCAGCAATGTGAAGTCATATTTAAAGATAACACACACTATCCATCACGTATTGATGAAGAAAACAGATATTTAGAACACAATAACGATCCATCTCAAGAAGGTTATGTTAATTTTTTGACGCATTTCATTGATGAAGCAGTAACGCCGTTTATATCTTCTGGTCATATCCTTGATTTTGGTTCAGGTCCAACACCAGTTCTACAGTTATTGTTAACCAATCTTGGCTATGATGTGGATACATATGATCCATTCTTTAGTCCTGACAAACCAGATCAAGAAAAACGTTATGATATGATAACTTCAACTGAAGTAATGGAACATATTCATCAACCTAAAGATGCACTCATATGGATGGATAAACACGTTGAAAAAGATGGGTTCATCGCTTTAATGACGCTTTTTTATCCACAAGAGCGTCAATCGTTTTTTCAGTGGTTTTATATCAGAGATTTATCTCATGTCGTATTTTTCCAAGAAAAAACTTTTCAAGTCATCGGGGATATGATGGGATGGAATATCGTTTTCAATGACCATAAGCGGATTATTGTTTTTCAAAAGAGAGGTTAATCATATGAAAAAAGTTTGTGTTGTTACAGGTGCTACGTCAGGTATTGGATTTGCCAATGTAACGTTATTGTTGAAAGAACATGTTGATGTGATTGCAGTAGCAAGATCAACTGAGAAAAAAGATAAGTTGATGTCTGATTGTCAACCTTATCTAACAGATGACACTAAACTTCATATCGTGACAGGAGATCTATCATCTATTCGACAAGTCAATCAGTTAACAGATGATATTAAAAACATTCTTAATCAACATTATGAAGGCAGACTTGATGTCTTAATGAATGTTGCTGGTATGGTCTCCTCAGGTAAACATCTCAACGAAGATGGCAATGAAATAACGTTTGCTGTGAATCATCTAGCTGTTTTCTTGTTGACACAAAATCTTATACCATACCTCGAGAAGTCAGAAGATCCTCGCGTTTTAGTCGTAAGTTCGCTATCACATTATCGAGCACGCATTAACTTTAATAATCTACAAAACTTTAAATTCTATAACATTTTAAAAGCATATCAGCGTTCAAAATTATACAATGTCTTTTTTGTTAAAGAATTTCATAAAAGACATCCTCGTATCAGCATCTTTGCCATAGACCCAGGTCTTGTTAAAACAGAGATTGGATTAAAAAATACCTCGCGTATATCCAAGGCTATTTGGATTTGGCGTGTATCAAAAGGAACGGATGCGTTTTATCCAGCTTCATTTATGGTAAGAATAGCTTTAGATGATGAATATCGATCACTCTCAGGAGAGTACTTTAAAGAAGGAAAAGTAAAAAAGTCGAATCCTATCACGTATGATCAGGATAAAGCATCTAGACTATATGAAATCACTCAAGAAATTATCAACAAAAAGAGATAAAAAGTAAATCTCTTTTTTTCTTCGTTTTGGTATAATACTTGAGGATGGATAGAGGTGTCTGATCACATATGCAAAAACCTGAAATATTAGCTCCAGCGGGAACTAAAGAAGCCTTGATTGGTGCCATCAATGCAGGTGCTCATGCTGTTTATTTAGCAGGTAAACGATTTGGTGCTAGAGCATATGCGAGTAACTTTGATGATGAAACGCTGATTGAGGTTATTAACTATGCACATTTGCGTGGTGTTTTAGTGTTTGTCGCAATCAACACAGTCATCTATGATAATGAAATGAAGGATCTTTTAGCCTATACCGATTTCCTAGCAGAACATCATGTTGATGCCTTTATTGTTCAAGATTTAGGTGTCATTTCGTTGTTAAGAGAGCGATATCAGCATGTTGAAATCCACGCTTCAACACAAATGAATACACATACCATCGAACAAGCTAAGTGGTTAAAAGATATGGGTGTGAAACGGATTGTGCTCGCTAGAGAAACATCGCTTGACACCATTAAATTGATTAAAAAACATGTCGACATTGATCTTGAAGTTTTCGTTCATGGGGCGCTTTGTGTATGTTATTCAGGACAATGCTTGATGAGTTCAATGATCGGTGGTAGATCGGGTAATCGTGGTGAGTGCGCACAACCATGTCGACTCCCTTATGCACTCTATAAGAATCAAACAAAAATTTCAGATGAATCCTATCTGTTATCAACCAAAGATTTAATGACGCTTGAGTATCTTGATGAGCTGATTGACGCAGGTATCGATTCGTTTAAAATTGAAGGTCGTATGCGTAAACCAGAGTACGTGATTGAGACTGTTAAAGATTACAGATATGCACTTGACCAATATCTTGCAAGACGTGAGTCAGACTTAAGACAATCAATATGGAATTTAAAGAAAGTATTTAATCGTGATTTTACCAAAGGCTTCATCATGAATGAAAAACCTAAGGACTTGAATCACGACTTAAGACCTAATCACATGGGCATTCCACTGGGTCAAGTCATCCAGTATACTAGAAATAAAGTGACCATACGACTTGAAGAATCACTTTCAATCAATGATGGTTATCGCATTTTGTCAAATCAAGACTATGGAAATTCTGTATCACGTATTTTAAAACAAGGACAACTTGTTACACATGCCCTACCTGGTGATGTCATCACGCTGGATGTTGATCAATCTATTACCGTCGGTTCAACAGTCCTAAAGACTTTTGATTACCAACACGAACAATCACTGGCAAAATATCTTGATGAGAACTATAAACTCATTGGTTTAAAAGGATCATTGTCATCTTATGTGGGAAAACCTCTCAAATTAACAGTGACAGATGGTACGCATGAAGTTACCATCATCGGTGATTTTTTAGTTGAAAAAGCTTTAAATCAACCCCTATCAAAACAACAATATATCGATCAGATCAGTAAACTGGGACAAACACCTTTTTACTTTGAATCGTTAGAAATTGATACAGATGGTTTGGGATTTGTAGCTATTAAACACATCAATGATATCAGAAGAAAAGCCATTGATGAACTATCTCATCAAAGACTCAATAGAGAGAAAGAAACTCCCTATGTTAAGCCAAATCATCACACCATAGGTGAATCATCCTATCATCCTTGGTCAATTCATGTACAAACAAAAGAGCAATATGACATCGCTAAGTCCTTTGGTTTTGATCACATTTTTTATGAGAATATCATCAACATCGATGATGAAAATGCGATACCTGTTCTAAAACGGATTCAATCACGCCAGCATGAAGTGATTGAAAGACATGCGATGATTCAAGATGTTAGACATCTAAATCAAGCAAAAACGGTTGATATTTACACAGATCAGTATTTGAACGTGACCAATATCTATGCAGTTGATCTGCTTCATCAACAAGGTGTCAAGCGTGTGACACTTTCTGCAGAACTTTCACATGAGCGCATACTTAAAATGATTGATTTGTTTACAGATTCGTTTGGATATTCACCAAGATTAGAACTACAGGTTTATGGTAGACATGATTTAATGATCTCAAAATATTGTCCTATAGCGAAAACATTTAAGACAAATCAGGACTGTCATCTGTGTGAGAAGAACCAGTATTACTTAGAAGATCGTTTAAAACAAAAATATCCTCTTATACATGACGGAAATTGTCATTTGAGGATATTGCATTCAAAGACGCTTAATTTATTAGATTATGCGAATGACCTTCAAAAACACAAAGTTACTTGTCGCATTCATTTAACAACTGAAGATGAAACAGAAACAAGAAATATTTTGTCTTCATTAACACAACAAAAACTATATCACTATCAATCGAAAACGATGACCACGGGACGCTTTATCAAATAAGGAGTTTATGACTCCTTTTTTTTATGTGAACCATCACAATAAGGTTGATGTTTACTTTTTTTACAACCACATAAAAAATAGTTGCCATCTACAGAAACTTGAAAGGATAAAGGCTTTGTTTGTGTACCGTTATGACTATAGTGATCACATAACGGTTGAAAATCACTTTTACCACAGGTGCAAAAACGGTACGTTTCGTTATGTTTTAAACTTACTTTCATCGGTTCATCTTTTTTTGTAAATCCTCTTCGCATACAAAAGCCCCCTTTTGATAGTTATTTTATGATAAATTGATGATAAAACAATTTCAAGAAGATTTCGTTCTCAAAGAATATAGGGCAAAGATTGCTTTTTATGTATAATGAAAGTGGGTGATTGCTATGAGACCAGAAGATTTATTGAAACGCATGGAAGATATTGCTAAACATGTCAGCCACATATCTCATACATGTGCTGTTTTAGGTCTTGGCTCAATGGGTAAAGAACAGCATCGTCTCGATGCCTATTCAGACTTAGATTTTTTTGTCATCACTGATGATGAATATAAACAACAGATGATTGAAGATTTATCGTGGTTATCTTCCGTATATCCCATCGGATACGCATTTAGAAATACCATCGATGGCTATAAAGTATTATTTACGGATGGCATTTTCGCGGAATTTGCTATCTTTTCAAAAACTGAAGTTCCACTTGTTGCCCAACAGGAAGCACATCTGTTTTGGAAGAAAGAAGATTATCAGGATGATACGTTACTGATCAAGAAAAATATTCATGTTCACCACATACAAGATCCTATCTTTCATCTAGAAGAAGCTCTTACTAATCTTTTTGTAGGTTTGTCGCGAGCACTTCGTGGAGAAAAACTATCAGGTTTACGTTTTATTGAAGGTTATGCAGTTGATCACATTATCAACTACATCAGATTAACTCAGCCCTTTGATCATGATGTTGATGTGTTCAATCTAGAAAGACGACTAGAACGTCATTATCCTGAATTAGAACAGAGTTTACCTGGAATGCTATCTGGCTATCTAAACTTAAATCTTTCAGCAACACATATACTCAGCTGGATTAACCATGTCCATCAGATCAATCCTATATTAAAAACAGCTATCCAGGATAAAATAAAACAACTTAGTGATATCGAAAATCGTCATAAGGAGACATAAACATGATTAAACGTATACTCACATGGACACTTATCACTTTTTTATCACTTGTTTTCATCTTTTTCTTTATCGTCTTTAGACAGTTTTCGATTAAAATATATGATTCCATCGTACAAAACAAACACATGAAAGATCTCGTAGCAATGTATGATGAAAATTATATACCAATCGATGAATCGCAATTTATTAATTTTGATCGTTTTGATAATACGGTAACACTCAATGACATACAGATCCTTGCATCTCACAATAGCTATAAAAAGAAAGGATCTTCTTTGGGTCGACTTTTTATAGGACTTGGTGATTCTTTTGCTGAAGCTAGAGCTCTCAATTATGGATATTACAATCTAACAACTCAATTTGAATCAGGGATTAGAAGCATGGAATTTGACTTAAGAAAAAGAAGAGATAGTTTTCAACTGACGCATGTACCGCTTGTTGATAATTCGAGTGTTGCACCTAACTTTCAGATGGCACTTCAAGAAATCTATTTATACTCATCACATAATCCTTCACATGTACCAATGATTTTTCTGATTGAAGTCAAAGAAGATTGGATGATCCTTGATCATGCACTTCAAACCATTGAAAATGATGAATTAAACGAACTCAATCAACTCTTGAAAGATGAACTTAAAGAATCACTATTTGCACCAGGTGATATGATATCGCCAGGTTTAACATTAAATCAAACCATTCAACAACAAGGATGGCCAACTGTCACATCATTATTAGGTAAAGTCATCTTTGTCCTACATCCAAATAATATGAATGAAGCATATCAAGCACTTGATCCTACACTATCTGATTTATCGATGTTTATAGGTTCTTATGATGATGATTTAAATCAAGATTACACATCATTCATTATTCATAACGATGTGAATGTTGACCGTATCAAAGAGTTAACAGATATGGGATATATCGTAAGAACGCGTATTGATGAATCACTTCATTTTGATATAACACGTTACCAAAATGCGATATCGAGCACTGCTCAGATTTTATCATCTGATTTCACCATTGGTCGAAAAGATATACCTTCTAGTGACGTCATCTATTTAAGTAACTATACAGTCATTAAAAAAGAAACAACATAACAAGACCATTGTTTATTTGATAAAAACGTGTATAATGAATCTTACCCACTTATGACAAGGAAAGAAGGTTTAATCAATGCAACAAACAAATCCGGATATCAATCGTCTTAATGATATGGAAAAATATGATATTGTATGCGAACGTTTAGAACAACGTGGTGTACGTTTAGAAGATATCGCTCAAATCTCTTTAGATTTACAAAAGAAGTACATTCCATTCTTAACATTTGAACTGTGTCTCGAACACGTCAAACGTGTCGTGATGAAAAGAGAAGTTCAACACGCTGTATTAACAGGACTAGAACTTGATATTTTAGCAGAAAAAGGTTTATTATCTGAACCATTGGCATCGATGTTACTGAATGACTACGGTCTATATGGCATCGATGAAATCTTAGCGTTATCGATTGTCAATGTTTACGGTTCCATTGGATTTACAAACTTTGGTTATGTGGATAAAGTCAAACCTGGTATCATTGGTGAACTTGACAAAGAAGGTAAAGCTAAAGGCAAATGTCATACCTTTTTAGATGACATTGTAGGTGCCATCGCTGCAGCTGCAGCAAGTTCAATCGCACATCGATTTGCTAACATTTGAGGGTTATACCCTCTTTTTTCTTAATTTTTCCTTGCTTTGCTTATCTTTGAACCGTTTATACGTTATAATGAGACTAATGAAAAGGGAGTTGAAGCTGACACATGAGTCATCAAAATGATCAAACAATCAAAGACATGATTTTACAGCAGAT
>Ga0116152_10002490_pt1 | contig 14967 bp, 17 predicted proteins | sample AD_UKC119_MetaG_FD_89894 | JGI IMG/M metagenome (GOLD analysis project Ga0116152, IMG submission 89894) | Active sludge microbial communities of municipal wastewater-treating anaerobic digesters from Hong Kong - AD_UKC119_MetaG | ecosystem: Engineered > Bioreactor > Anaerobic > Digestate... | reverse complement strand
CTGCTTTTGGTGCTCTGGCAAATAACGGTCTGTTGATGCAGCCGCATTTAGTAAAAGAGATTATCCATCCTGATGGGACGGTCATTAAAACCCCTATTCAAGAACTACGACAAGTTATCTCATCTCGTTCTTCTCGTTTAATTGGTGGAATGCTTGTTGGTGTTGTTGAAAAAGGTCATGGTAAGCATGCGGGTGTACCTGGTTATTATGTTGCTGGTAAAACAGGTACAGCACAGATCCCAGACACAAAGAATGGTGGCTACCTAACAGATGGAACTATCGGTAATTTCGCCGGTTATGCACCGGTTGAAAACCCACGCTTTGTTATGTACGTAAAAATCGTTAAGCCTCGTACGGTGCAATATGCCGAATCTTCAGCCGCTCCAGTATTTGGTGAGATGGCGAGCTTCTTACTCTCTTATTTGCAGGTACCACCAGAACGTCCGTATACAAAGAAACCAGAGCTACCTCCGCTTCCTGTTGTTACATCTACTACAGCTACAAAAGAAGCTGATCCTACAGCTTCATCCACAGAAAACGGAACACATTGATCTTGCGTACCTAAAACGCGTATGGTCTGATAAGTATCACTTATGCCTACATACATTGAATCTTTTCTCGCTTCAGGTGCTGCAGCAGCGATAAAAAAAGCAAAGCCTACCATCATAGGTATTACTGGTTCTGTAGGCAAAACAACAACGCGACAAATGGTTGTAGCGGCAATGTATGACCCGGAGCATAAACAACGCGTTCTATCATCACAAAAAAACTTTAATAATGAACTCGGTTTACCGCTCACGATTTTTGGCGAATCAAACTATCCTGGAAAGAATGTTTTTTCTTGGATACGCATAGTATCGAAAGCTTTTTTTGCTAAGCTTGGTGTCTGGAAATTGCCTGCGGATATTTTTGTTTTAGAAATGGGCGCTGATAAACCGGGTGACTTAGCTTTTTTAACGCAGATCGCTCCTCCGGATATTTCTATCGTAACAGGGGTTTCGCCTATCGATAGCAGCTTAGCGCCTGTGCATGTTGAGTTTTACCCATCCGCAGATGCCGTTGCAGAAGAAAAATCTACATTGGTAAAAAAAGTGCGCTCAAACGGTACGGTAATACTTAACGCTGATGACAGCCGTGTATTTGCAATGCGCCATCTTACAGACGCGCACGTTCTTGCGTATGGCGAAAATGATGGGGCTGATATTCGCCTAATTTCTAAACGTATTCTCACAAGGTCTACTTTGCATGGAAACGAGCCACATGCTTTAGAGGTTGTTATCGAATGCTATCAAAAACCTTTTCGTTTTGTTATTGAGGGAGTATTTGGAACCTCTATGGCATATGCCCTTTGTGCAGCAGCAGCGACGATTGTGGCATTAGATCTACCAGAAGAACGTTTATCACATCTTGTTGAGCACTTTTCTGCTATGGCAGGCAGAACGCGTATTCTCCCTGGGATTAAATCAACGACGTTATTAGATGATACATACAATGCCGCCCCTTCATCGACTATTGCCGCATTGCAGGACTTAGCAAAAATCGAAATAATTGCCGGCCAACGAAAAATTGCTTGTCTTGGTGAAAATCGTGAATTAGGCAATAAAGCAGAAGAAATGCACTTTCGCATTGGCCAAGAAGCCGCTCGTGCGAACGTTGACGTTTTGGTTGTCTGTGGTATATTCGCGACCGCTATGAAGGATGGTGCTTTGGCTGGCGGTATGTCAGCGGATCGCATTCATCACATTGAGGACACACCAGAAGCTGGACTCTTTCTTCAAGACCTCATTAAGCCAGGGGATATTATCCTCGCAAAAGCTTCTCAAGGTGGTCTTGATACCAAGGGCGTTCGCATGGAACGGGTCATCAAAGAACTCATGGCAGAACCACTTCGTGCAAAAGACCTCTTGGTTCGCCAAGAAGGTAAGTGGGTTCAATAAGGCTCCATCGTCTATCGGCTAGGACGGCTCCCTCTCACGGAGCAAAGAGGGGTTCGATTCCCCTTGGAGCTACCAACAAAAACCACCGCAGAAACGCGGTGGTTTTTGTATTGTGCTAATGAGATGATACGGAAAGTAATTTGTATACAAAAACGCTCACGACGGTAGTCGTGAGCGCAACCCTATTCAGTGACTAGAAGGATTCTAGTAGGGCTTTGAGTTGATCATGACATGCTTGTTTCTTGTCACTAGCAATGCCGAAAAGCTTTGGGATTAAGCGATAGAAAGGAGGTGATTTGTCATCGCCGCGGTGTGGCGGTTCAAGGATGGCGGTGTCAGCGACGGTCGCTCCTGCGAACGGGACTTCGGATGTTGCGACGTAGGAGTTTCGCCTCAGTTCGACGTCTTCGACATGGATGTCTAGATCTCGTCTACATCTTGCCCCATGTGACGGATTCGTCACGGTGATGACCTTTGTGATAGACCGCCGTTTGTATTCGGCGTAAATACAGCGAAGCTCCTGCGCGGTATTTTGACTTTCAGTGTCAAGAAAGGCTTCTTCCAAAAGTGGTCTCATTGTGGAGACGCTCAGTCCCTTGAATGACTTTTCAAACATCAATGAGATGAGGTTTTTCAAGGCAAAGTCTCTCGTCCAGATCGCTTCTTTGACGCCGTTTATTTCGGACGCGCCTGTGCCAAAGGAGAGCATTGAAGCATCTTCTTTGATAGCGATATACAGAGCCATCGGTATCTGCCCCAACCGTCCGTCGCTCGAAAGCCACATATGTTGATGCCAGTCTACTGCTTGCAAATGCCTGCCATGGCAGTGCACGGCAACCTTTTGTGTCTGTGTGCTCATTAAGGATTCCTTTGTTGTGGTAAAAGAACGACAATTGCTTATAGTATTCTATTACGGTTTTGTCAATGGATCCGTGTATTACAACTCGATGGCGGTCGTCAGAAGAGCGCGCTCCCGCACGCTGTTCAGGTGCGCTGATTGTTTTTTATATTGGCAAAATACACCCCATCGTCTAAATTGTTGTTAGTTCTTTTTAGCGTATAGACGCTACGGAAACTCGGAGGGTCAGCATGGAGCGTGAATCTCAAACAACTCGCAGCGATGAGCAAACAGCTCAGGTGAGAGTAGAATCTGAGATCCCTGCAAAGCGGATCTCTTCTGAAGAAATAATCGCCCCCAAGAGCGGGCATATGATTACAAGCTTGGTGCGTTATGAGTTGATTTGTATTCAGCTCAAATGCCGTAAGTCGCCTGAACGCCTTGTTGTCCTTGATACAGATGCTCATGCGAGGGTGCGCCTTGCTTGGGTGTATCCAACAGCGAACTACTCTTCGGGGCAGCTGCACGAAGTTGTTTTTTCTTTCGAAGGAGAGAGCCTATCTCTCATTCCGAGTTTGTCTGAGTGTTTTAAGCGCGAATATATTCAAAAGAGCGCTGATTTCTCAACAATGATGCCAACACGAGTAGTATCTGATCTTGTTGGTCGTATTTCTGACGATGCGATAAATTTAACTGTCGTGCGTCCACCTGATGAGATGCCTCTTGTAAAAGAGCATTACAATATCTACGGCATTCTTGGTAAGCGAGAAGCTTTGTGGAAGTTGTGGCAGCAAAAAGCTCCACTCGATCGCTAGAACCCTGACCTATGTCAGGGTTCGTTTTATATTATATTGACAAAATCATATTTTTTTGATATATCATGCTCGCTCATCACAAAAACATTGGAGGTGGTATGAGTGGTAAGAAGAATGATAAAAAGGCCCCAAAGTTGATCGACCTAGAGTTGATGCAACAGGAGCTGAAGCTCAGAAAGCTACACCCCATTCTCATTGGTCTAGAACTGGCCGAAGGTACGGAGATGGCATTGTCCATCGTCCCCGGAAAGTCGGGTCACCCTCTCGAGCTCGAGATCAATGGACCCGACCTACAGGTCATCACTTTCGAGTTCGACGAGTGTATCGATTACTCGATCCTCCCCTCGATTCCTATCGACAGCCGCATCATTCTGGCTGCCGCAAGTGAAGACGTCCCAGGCTACCTCGATCATTACGTAGCAAATATCGCTTCAGTGATGGCCGCATGCCTTGGTGAGCTCAAGGTCGAGTTCATCGAGCCAACCAACTCTGATTCGATCAGTGAGGTGGACATTGTCCACTTCACTTTCACGATCGGGGAAAAGGAGTTCTTCACCACCGCCACGGTTCATGAGGTCGAGCACCTCATGAACTTCTTGCCCAAAGCTGCCTAGCAAAAAACCTTAACTACTTAAACGTGTCTGTAATCTAGGTAATTCTACCAAAGGTTATGGACACGTTTTTTCTTTAGAATATTGACAATTTATATTAAAATATGTACTGTCAACATCGTTTCGCGTTCTTTTACAAGGATGGAAGAGATGTTTTCATCAACAAAGATTGCAAAAGGTTATTCTGCCGAGAGGCTGAATTTGTCTGGGCTCATGCTTTTTGAAGTAGAGCATCAAGAACGAGTGAAGTCTTTGATTACAAAAATCAAGCCTCGACTTCGTTCTGTTGATCGGCCTTTTTTGAGAGTAGAAGAGGTCACGGACTGCGTTCGACTCGTAAAGGTCACACAAGGCAAAAGCGTTGATTATGACATCGTTGGCCTCGCTTGCTTCAAAGAAACGATTCTTGGTCCCTTAAAAGGGGAGATTCGTTACTATGGATGCTCGGTTATCGATGGTGTCAGTCTCGCTCTTCAAAGAGAGCTCGAGATCTTTACGCTAAATAGCTTGAAAGATGAAACACATTACCGTATTATCAATCTGTCACAATTGAACCGGGAGGATTTGCGTGCTTCATAACAGTAATCATCCAATTAGCATTCAGCAGCTTGATAGAGAGCACGAGCAAGGACTACGTGTAGACGCTCGGCTACGAAGCAGGGTAGCCAACAGTATTGGCGCATCCTTGCTCAAAGCCGTGATCTTTCCAACGAGTTTTTTGCAGGCGCTTTCTAGACGCGGTAACTTGTATCTTGCAAAGCGTGACGATCAAGTCGTTGGAGCTGCTTATATGAAATTCATTCATCGGCAACTGATGGGTGAATTGCTGGAACGTCAAAATTGGGCCGTTCTCTACGGTATTGATGCTGAAAACGAAACAATCTTTCGCTCGCTACTTCAATACGTATTGGATGTGAATGCCCAACAAGGCATAAAGCGTCTCTATATTGGCAATGGTTTGCGTCGTAACGTCGTTGCTGCACTCAAGGCAAGCGTCGTTCATCGAGAAACAAAGATCCTTCATGGATTAGACCTTGAGCTTTGTTTTGACAACGGACCTCAAGAGTTTTCTTTTCTGAAGTAGCACCAGCTACTTTTATGCCATCGTTCTATCTCTAAAGAGTTGAGCGGTGGCTATTTTTTATTTTGGTTATTTTTTGCAAGTCGTTTACCGAGTTCTACGCCAAATTGATCAAAGTTATTTATATTTAATAAATGTCCTTGCACAAAGGTACGGTGCTCTTGTGTAGCATAAAGATACCCCAAAGACTTTGGTGTTAATTCATTCATCATCCAGAGACAAGAAGGGTGGTTGCCAGGCACTTCTTGGTAGGCATGTTCCGTTTGCGCATCACCATAGGCCAGCGCTTCGCGTTGAGCTGCTACATTTGATAAAAGCACTTGATGCTGTTCGAGAAACGAATGCGAAGGTTTTGAAACAGCGTAAAACTCAAAAGCTGTTTTCGTTGTACCTTGGTGAAACTGTTGAAAAAAGGCGTGTTGCGCATCTGTGCCAATGCCAGTGATTAAAAGGGGATTGGTTGGGTAGTTCACAGGTTTATTGTCACGATCAATGGATTTGCCATTGCTTTCCATGCGCAATTGTTGAAGGTAATTTGGAAAAAGCGATAAGCGTTCGTCATAGGCGATCGCAGCCTCAGTATCTTTGTGTAAAAATTGTGTATTCCAAATACTCATGAGTGCAAGTATTGTTGCGGCATTACTTTCGTTATCAAAGAAATCAAGATCTGCTTGTTGAGCGCCATCTAGTAATTGTTTAAATACCTCAAATCCATAAACGAGTGCAATAGGTAGGCCTATAGAGCTCCAAAGAGAAAATCTCCCGCCCACCCAGTCCCACAAGCCGAAAATGTGATTCTTTGGTACACCAAATTCTATCGCTGCCTTAGTGTCAGAAGTAAGCGCAACAAAATGTGTGGATATATCTGAAAGGGTTTTTGTGAGCCATTCTTTCGCGAGCTTCGCATTAAGTAATGTCTCTTGAGTTGTAAATGTTTTCGATGCAATGATGACGAGTGTCGTTTCTGGATTAAGGTTTCGAGTTGCTTCTATAAAAGCGTGCGCATCAACGTTTGAGATGGAATGAAAGCGTAAATAGTGCTTGTGTTGAAAACGTAAGGCATTAATAATTGAACGTGGACCAAGATCCGAGCCACCAATACCTAAATGAATGATGTCGGTAAAGACTTTACCGGTACTACCAACAGTTTTACCTTCATGGATCATTGTAACAAAATCTGACATTTGTGTTTTGACGGCATGCACAAGATCTTGGATAGGTTGTCCATCAACCTTTGGATTACATGATTCTGTTCGCAAGGCGACATGTAGCGCAGGGCGTTGCTCAGTTTCGTTCACAATAGCACCTGACCATAATTGTTTTTTTGCTTCGTTCAATTGGCATTGGTCTGTTAATGCTTCAAGACTATGTAGGGTTGCCTCATCAATAAGTTGATAGTGAAAATCTAGTATGCCAAACGGTGTTTTTGTTTTTAATGCCTCAATGACTTCTGGCTTCTCATCATGCAATGTGCGTATTGTTGTTGATTGTAAGCGCTCTGCGTGATGAACGAGCTCTTGCCATGCTTTTGTTTTGCTTGGATTTTGATGTGGCATGGTCATATAGAGCCTATTGTACGTTAAGAGCTTTTATTGGCGCAAACGTTTTGCGATGTATAGGACATGCTCCATGTTTTGCAAGAGCTTCTTGATGTATTTTTGTGCCATAACCTTTGTGTTTAGCAAAAGCATATTCTGGGTAGAGTGTATCTTGCTCTAGCATATAATGGTCACGAGCCACTTTTGCCAGAATAGAAGCAGCGGCAATACAACGTAACTTACTATCACCCTTAACAATACCTTCATTTGGTAAGTCAAAGTTTGGAATGTTAAATCCATCAGAAAGAACGAGATCTGGTATTGTCTGCAGTCCTTTGATAGAGCGTTTCATTGCCAAAAAAGAAGCTTCGCGAATATTAAGGGTGTCTATTTCTTCAACGCTTGCAGAGGCAATACACCAGGCAATCGCATGCTGCTGAATAAGTGGAAAAAGTTCTTCGCGTTTTTTCTCGCTGAGTTTTTTAGAATCATCCAGCCCTGGCAGGCGAACATTGTCCGGCAAGATAACGGCAGCGGCATAAACGGGTCCTGCCCAAGGGCCTCGGCCCGCTTCATCAGTGCCGGCTATCGCTGTAAATCCTCGGGCTCGGTAGAGACTGTCTTGCATGCGTGCCATATGCTAAGGTTTTATCATGAGATTGCTTGGATTAGATTACGGCGCTGCCCGTATTGGCGTTGCTTTGGGTGATACCGAAAGTCGTATTGCAAACCCGTGGCAGGTGATTGCAAATACCGACGAAGAAACGGTTTTTGCTACATTATCAGAGTTACTTAAGCGAGAACAGGCGCAAGGTTTTGTCGTTGGCGTGCCGCGTTTGCTTTCGGATACATCCATTCAAACAGCACAAGCATCTGAGATCCGTGGGTTTATTATGAGAATGAAAGAAAGAGGCTGGGTCGTTTATGAGCAAGATGAAACATGGTCTACAAAGACAGCGGCCAATCAACAAAAAGAACGCGGTCAAAAAGGCAAGCGCGATGATTTGGCAGCTTCTGTTATCTTACAAAGTTATCTCGATCGTTTTTAGCTCATATGCCGTCCTACTTACGTGAGACATTATTTGTCTTAAACGTTGAGCCTTATCGAGAACACGATGCTTGGATTACAGCTTACGGTAAAACAACGGGCAAAATTCATGCGATTGCACGCGGTGTGCGTAAAATTGGCGCGAAGCAAATCGGACACCTAGAGCCGCTTTCATTTGCTGAGGTAATGCTTGCAAAGGGTAAAGCATATGATCATATTGCTGTTGCTCGTGCTCTTGGACCTGTATTACAAAGTCGAAGAAGACTTGGTTCGCTGGTTGTGCTTAAGGCATTTGCAGAAGCTGTTGATCGATTAACGCAGCCGGGTATTTCTGATTCGGCGATCTATTCTTTCATTTCTGAAGTGGTGCGTACTTGGGAGGGGATTGAACAAGAACCTTCTTATCAACGCGGACAATATGCCCTCATGGCGGCAATTCTTCGTCTTTTGGATTTATTAGGTATCGCGCCACCAATGGATGAATGCGTGCTTTGTCGAGCGACATTACGCGATGAGGCTTGGATGATGCCGAGACAAGGTTCACTGGCGTGCACGAGCTGCATTAGAGCAAAAAGAGCAGAGTATTCAACCGCCTACCAAATTAGTGGTGATACTCGCCGTATGCTTGCTTGGAGTGCGAATGCATCCTATCAACAAGCTCTCTCTGTTCGTGTGCCAACAAGGGTATTAAATGAAGTCTGCGTGGTGATTCACGACTGTTTACATCAGGCTCCAATGCAAGGCACGTTTCGTGGTCATGAGTTTTTGACGGTTTTAAGTTGACGCTTTGTTTGGTAGCTGGTTCAATAGATTTGTCTTGGACTTTTGAATATTGTTACGCAACCAAAAAGAGGTGTCCATGCGAAATCCGTCAGTAGCACAACGCGCTCCTCGGTCGATTGGCTTGCCAGCATATACAGCTTTTCTTAGGCCAAGCATGGCTCATGATGCTGTAGATCTTGGTCGAGATTCAAGTCATCGAGAAGCGTTAGCGCTCTGCGTCTTTCTGCTTTGCTTAAGAAAACATCGGATGATCGCTACACATGAGGAGCCTGTCAATGATGCGGCGCCGAATGAGGTGACAGAGCACATCGACTTGACGAGTGAGCAAGACTGGAGAATGTGGGAGCAGTCACGTATAGATCGTGCACATGAACGCGAACGCCGTCATTGGACGAGTCGAGCGGCGATGCCCGACCTTGCCGTCCAAGAATTCAATGAAGTGATCAAGAGCATTGATCGTGTTGACGAGAGCCTGCATAGGTTCACGATTACCGATCGTGCTTTGGGTGATTTCATTCGTCATTTTTTTGCCTATAGCCGCAAGGTTGGGCATTTCTGTGAATGGATGGCTGAAAGTCCGGATCTCTGCAAGCAGACGCTCTATGATCCATATGGCGTCAAACGATTTTCTCAGCTCGAGACAACAGACAAGCGCGCTGTTCGTCATGAGATGCGACTCTTGCTTCAAGAATCCCTCAAAGCCCTGATTGCCTACAGTGAGTTGGGGCATGGTAAAAATGCTCACAGAGAGCAAAAAACAGAAGTGAGAATATTGAATATCTCGACACGAGAGCGTTTTTGCGCCGTCTTGGATCGAGAAAACTATATGATCATTGCCTTCTATCCTGAGAGCGAGCGCAATCGTAAGCGCGCTTATAAGTCACCTCGTCAATTCGACATCCGACTTAAGAGCCATCGCAATCGTAAAGAAGGACGCTTGCACTGATACTGAGACGGCCATTATCCACGGCACCTGCTTTGGATGATGGTCGTTTTATGTTATTCTTCTTGTATATGGCCACTCAAAAAATGTCACGTGACTGGATGGAAGTCTTTATTGGTATCGGTGTTATCATTTTTATTGCATTTCTTGTTATCCCTCCAATGGCAACACGAGTGGCAACAAAAGAGATTCAACGTTATAGAGAATGTCAGGTTGCTGCCAGAGAAGATTGTAAGGCATCTATTGTTTGGAGACTTTATGATATCGCTCTTATTCAGTCCGGGGCGATCAATTTAACGAACAGTGCGTATCAACAAGAGATCCAAGGTTTAATTGGAAGCGGTCGCGCAAAAACACTACTCAGAACCTCTGATAATGCCGCTATTATCGATACCTCAGAATTAGTTGGTCAAAATCCAGGCGCAGATGGTTTTTATCGTCCTAATGGTGGAGAAGAACTCGAAGTAAAGGCAACAATCACAGGCAACCCTGATGAAGTATTACTGTACTTAGTGCCAAAAGGTGTAGAGACAGCTGGCATCCCAGAAAAAGCCGGCGTGATGAAGGCAGAGGGCACAAACTACTCGACAAAGGTGCTTATTCCTAATGGTTATGTAGGAGAGCTCGAAATTCGTGCCGTTGGCCCGGGCAAGGAGCAGTCGCAGTTATATTTTGATATTGCTGCTCAGTAAGGTGTTTATTGATTTCATTTCTATCATTCGCTAAGGTACATCCCTATGAACAGGACGATGATTTTGTCGATTGCCGACATGGTGGGACAAGAAGTTGAGCTCTATGGCTGGGTAGATACACGCCGAGACATGGGAAAGATTTCGTTTATTGATTTGCGTGATCGTTCTGCGATCGCTCAGGTAGTTTTAGTACCAGCAGAATTAGACGAAGCCTCACAAGCAATTTTAAAAGATTTACGTTCTGAATTTTGTCTCTCGGTAAAAGGGATTGTTAATGCTCGTGGCGCAAAACAGGTAAATCCAAATATGCCAACGGGTACGGTTGAGGTATTGGCAAAATCTATCACGATTTTAAACGAAGCAAAAACGCCACCATTTGCACTTGATAATACCGCAGGCATTAACGAAGAAGTGCGTTTGAAATACCGCTATCTAGATTTGCGTAGTCAGCGCATGTTGAAGAATCTTGTCTTACGTGATCAAATCATTCGTTTTTTCCGCAGCTATTTGCATGGCGAAGGCTTTATTGAAGTTGAAACACCATGTCTTACAAAAGGCACGCCCGAAGGATCTCGTGAGTATCTAGTACCTTCACGTTTGCATGAAGGAGATTTTTACGTTCTTCCACAATCACCACAGCAGTTTAAGCAATTACTTATGGTGTCAGGTGTCGAAAAGTATTTTCAAGTAGCACGCTGTTTCCGTGACGAGGATCAACGCGGTGATCGTCAACCAGAATTTACACAGCTCGATATGGAGCTTTCATTCGTTGACCGTGAAGATGTCTTGAACTTGGTAGAAAAGATGATGATCGAATTAATCACCGCTGTTTCTCCAGAAAAGAATATCATTACCAAACCATTTCCACGCATTTCTTATGCTGACGCCATGGCAAAATATGGCAATGATAAGCCGGACATGCGCGTGAACAAAGAAGATCCAAATGAATTAGCCTTTTGTTGGGTAGTAGATTTTCCGATGTTCGAAGATGATGGTGAAGGGGGTGTACAAGCTGTTCATCACCCATTTACGTCTCCACATCCAGAAGATATGGCTTTGCTTGATACTGAACCAACAAAAGCAAGAGCAAATGCGTATGATCTTGTACTCAATGGCTATGAAGTCTTTGGGGGTTCTATTCGTATCTACCAACGTGAGTTACAAAATAAGATCTTTACCTTGCTTGGCCTTGATGCTGAAACCATTGAATCACGTTTTGGTCATATGCTCGAAGCGTTTGAATATGGCGCTCCTCCACACGGCGGCATAGCGGCAGGACTTGATCGTCTTGTAATGATTTTGGCCAACGAACCAAATATTCGCGAGGTAATCGCCTTTCCAAAAACAGGCGATGCACGTGATCTTCTCATGGGAGCTCCAAGCACTATTGAAGAAAAGCGCCTCATCGAAGCCCATGTGCAAGTTCGTCCTTCAAAAAAATAGTCCATGAGTTACGCTGTTACCCTTGATCAATTCGAAGGTCCACTAGATCTCCTTTTGCAACTCGTCGAAAGCGAGAAGCTTACGATTACCGAGATTTCTCTCGTTAAGGTAACGGAACCCTTTGTTACGTATATCCGCCAAAACCAAGGAGTTATCCCTCCCGAAGAGTTGGCGGATTTTTTGGTGATTGCAGCAAAGTTACTCTATCTCAAATCAAAGATGATGTTGCCAGATCTTCATGACCCGGAGCTAGAAGAAGGCCCTGATTTGGCGTCGCAATTAAAACTCTATAAAGCGTTCTCCGAAGCGTCACTTGTATTGTCGCAACGCTGGAACGAATCTAAGACGCTTTTTGGTAGACAGTTTCGTGCAAAGAAACCAGCGCCGGCATTTCTTCCTCCTCAACAGGTTGATGGTGATCTTCTACGGGAGTACTATCTAAAAGCTCTTAAACGTCTTGAGCCTGTTGTGAAGCTTCCAAAAGCAGCAATCGAACGTGTCGTGACGATAGAAGAAAAAATCGCTACATTAAAAACACGTATACATTCGATGATGCGAATGAGTTTTCAGCGCTTTTTAGCTGATTCGCATGACCGTTATGAAATGGTTGTCTCGTTTCTTGCGCTATTAGAGCTCATCAAACAAAAAGAAGTTACGTATGAACAAAGTGAGCTCTTTTCTGAGATAACGCTTAAGGCACCAACCGTATAATTTTATGACCGTACACGCCCTCCTCGAAGCAGCGCTCTATGCCGCTGGACAAAGTATCAGTATAAAAAAACTGGCACAGGTTTTATCTTTGGATGAAGACGCCATTGTTCAAGGGCTGGATATTTTAAAAAAAGATCTCGAAGAACAAGAAAGGGGATTGGTATTGCTTGTTGATGATAAACAGGCTGAGCTTGTTACACATCCTGAGGCTGCAGAAACAGTGCGATCATTGTTAGACATCGAATCCCAAGGGGAGTTATCAAAAGCCTCAATGGAGGCGCTCGCCATCATTGCCTATCGCGGCCCTATGACAAGACCAGAGCTTGAGCAGATCCGCGGTATTCAGTCTTCGACGATATTGCGTATCCTCTCGATGAGAGGTCTTATTGATCAAACGGACGAAATGCGTCTTGGTCAGCCTGTGTATACGGTAACTGCTGATTTCTTTAAGCATATCGGTTTTACGAGCGCAGCAGAATTGCCTGATTACGAACAATTACGCAATCATACGTCTGTTGAGACCGTACTAAAAGAACTTGAACCACTCGCGACACAAGTTCCACTTCAATCTTCTGAACCATCTACACCCTAAACATGACGGCCGAAACTCTTCTTTTTCTCGTAGGATCCCTGGCGTTTTCTACTGTGCAAACACAGGCACCTGAAACGGTCACTGCACGTTTGCCTATAGCAAAATATGTTTCTGTAACGGCGAATACTCCGGTAAAGCGTCGTTTAGAGTCTATTGGTGTTGATGTAACAGCAAAGAGTGCTGTTGTCGTTGATCTCGCAAGCGGCGAAGTTCTTTTTTCAAAAGATTCTGATGTTGCTTATCCTATTGCGAGTTTATCAAAACTTGTATCTATCGTAACGCTATTGGATATGAAGGTTGACTTGGATGAAACGATCACGCTAAAAAAATCTGATGCTGGTTACGCTCGTTCGATATTTTTTGAAGGCGAGACGTTTACACGTAGAGAGCTGATTAAAGCGATGCTCGTAGGTTCTTCTAACGAAGCAGCGAATGCTTTAGCGAGGACCTCTCCCGGAGGATATGATGCCTTTATTGCGCAAATGCGTGTAAAAGCCCGTGAGATTGGTATGCGTCGCGGTGAGTTTTATGACGCGGCTGGATTAGATCCGCGCAATAAAGCTACAGCACTTGATATTGCCTTAGCCCTCAAAAAAGCGATGTCTTATCCCGAAGTAAGAGAGGCTATGTCAATGCAGTCAGTTGAGTTAAAAAACACTATAGGGCCAAAGCCCTATAAATTGGCAGCAACGAATCTTTTATTGACTTCGGACTTAAATAAAGGCGATTACAAAATCATCGCTGCAAAAACGGGCACCTTACCTGAGGCGGGATACTGTTTTGCGCAAGCAACAAAAGAAGGTGAAAAAACCATTATCTCCGTTGTCTTGGGTTCAGAAACGCACTTCTCACGATTTCAGGATGTGAAAGCCATGACATACTGGACATTTGGGGCATATGAATGGCCGAAGCAGACGGTGAAACTGTATTAAAGAAGGACTTGCCAGAAGTCTGAAAAATCGTTAGTATCTGGCCCACATGGCGGGGTAGCTCAGCTGGTTAGAGCGTGGGACTCATAAGCCCGAGGTCGCGAGTTCGAGTCTCGCCTCCGCTACCATGTCAAAAAACAGTCCAAAAGGACTGTTTTTGCGTTTAACATTTTGTGATGGTAGTATGGTCGCCTACGGTATGTTTATTACCACACACGCCGCCATAGGTGCGCTTATTGGGCAGAGTCTTCCAAATAATCCAGCATTGGCGTTTACGCTCGGCATGGCTTCACATTTTTTAACAGATTTAATTCCGCACGGCGACACAAATCTTTATAAGAATTACATTGCAAAAACAAAAGCATATCGTTCGGTTGCTTATGTCGTTGTCGATTCTTTTGTTTTGCTTTTGTTTATCGCATACTTTTTTAGCTCGGATCTGATCATTTCAAGACAGGCTGTGACGTATGGGATTATTGGTGGTGTTTTGCCTGATTTTATCGTTGGATTCTATGAGGTTTTTAAACCGCGTTGGCTAAAGTGGTTTCATCGTATTCACTTTCTTTTTCACAATCATTTTTCTGGTCATAAAGATATTCCCTTTTCGGTTGGGTTTGCATTACAGCTTATTTTTTTGATGGGGATTCTTTCGGTCATTATTTAAACGGTTTGACAATAGGGCTGTTTTTTCGTATAGTGTCGCCACAACCAATCGTAGCGGGGTAGAGCAGCGGCAGCTCGCCGGGCCCATAACCCGGAGGTCGCCGGTTCAAATCCGGCCCCCGCAACCACGTAAAAGCGCAGCTAAAAGCTGCGCTTTTACTATGTTCACATAATGCGACATCTACACGAAAAGCAAAAATCCTCAGCTAGTAGCTGAGGATTTTACGTGGTGCCGCGAGAGAGAATCGAACTCTCATGACCTTGCGATCGCAGGATTTTGAGTCCTGTGCGTCTACCAATTCCGCCATCGCGGCAAACGATGCGACGTGAGGATAACGTAATT
>Ga0116152_10002488_pt1 | contig 14969 bp, 7 predicted proteins | sample AD_UKC119_MetaG_FD_89894 | JGI IMG/M metagenome (GOLD analysis project Ga0116152, IMG submission 89894) | Active sludge microbial communities of municipal wastewater-treating anaerobic digesters from Hong Kong - AD_UKC119_MetaG | ecosystem: Engineered > Bioreactor > Anaerobic > Digestate... | reverse complement strand
GGGATGGGGAAAAGGAAATGCGATGACTTTGCAGAACGGAACAAATCGGATGGATGGAATGGAGGGGTTTGAGGAATTTGCCGGATATGTTGGACATAGATATTTGGAATTGTAAAATTAACCTGAAAAGGAATGCAGAACTAAATTATATCTGTTAGGTAAATTACCAAGACCCGGAATGGAATGGGGTGGGATTTGTGGAGTGTAGCAAAGGCAGGGCTTTTATTGCGGGGTGCTGAGGCTGGTGAAATGAACGAATGAAAAAGTGAGGAAGCAGTGAAGTGAAGCATGCGGAATGGAACGTATGACGAACGGTTGAATGAGTGAATGAACCTGCCGCAAGCACAGGATTTTGAAGCACTATAATTCTTGCTTTATTTAACCTGCACCGCTGAAAGGGAGGAGGGGAAATTGACGGAATATGCTCTATTGGAATGGCAAATATCTTTGAAGGGTGCGGCTACTTTACATAATGCCCTTATGGGACAGCTTTGGTGTCAGCGGGGATTTTTGTGCGGCTGTTCCTATAAGAAGGTGTTATGTTAATGTAGCTTTGGGGTTGAATTTTTTGGTGCAAGCGGAACGGTGGAGGTGGTTGGAGTGAAGCGGCTTTTTGCCTTGCGGGTTGGCATAGCTCTTTGGCTTTGATGCACGAAAAGCCAATCCCGATGGATCGGGACAAGTTGTGCTATTGGTGTGCGGGCTTGCAAAAAAGTGTGACAAAAAATTTAACAATAGGCGGCTAGATTTCTCCATTACGTTTTCTTTTTTGAAAAGATAATTCCAACTATTTTCTTTTTAGCCTGTCTTCCCGCAAATGAGTAAGAATCTAATTTTCATAAAAGTTAAGCCATGTAATCAAAACTTGATCTATATAGGAAAGTGAAATTCATTGATGGTAAACGATTAATAGTTTCGTAATAATTAGTCACTAATCTTACTATATTTGAGAAAGAATTATCTGAAACTTTATGAAAAAGTACGGGAAGCAGAGCATTCTGCTAATCATGACTCTTTTTTTCTTCCTTTCCTCCAGTTATTCAAATCCGAGATTAAAGGTTGGATTTTCACAATGTACTACCGCCGATATCTGGCGTGAAACCATGCTCCGTGAAATGGAGATTGAACTGGCATTTTATCCTGAGATGGAAATGATTATGAAAGATGCTGAAAGTGATAATTCCAAACAAATCAGGGATATTGAAGAATTAATTAAACTTGGTATTGATTTATTAATTGTATCTCCAAATGAATCCGAACCTCTCACCCCAATTGTTGAAAAAGTGTACAAAATGGGAATTCCGGTTATAGTTGTCGACCGTAAAATAAACTCCAATAATTATACAGCATTTATTGGCGGGGATAATTACCTTATTGGGCAGGAAGCTGGAAAATATGCAGCAAGATTACTACACGGAAAAGGAAGAATACTTGAAATAACCGGCTTGGCAGGTTCGTCACCTGCCGTTGAGAGACAAAAAGGATTTTCAAATAGCTTAATCCCATTTCATGATATTTCCATTGTTTATTTGGAGTCAGGAAAATGGAACTGGAGTGGCGGAAAAGAAGTAATGCAAAAAGTTATTAAAGACAGTATAAAATTCGACCTTATTTTTGCACACAATGATGTAATGGCTAATGGTGCCTATTCTGTTGCCTACCAAAACGGAATTGAAAAAGGCAAATATTTCCTTGGAATTGACGGATTATATGGAGAAGAGGGTGGAATACAATCTGTAATAAACGGTGAACTTGATGCCACATTTTTATATCCTACTGGGGGCGAAAAGTCAATTCAGATAGCTCATAAAATTCTAAACAATCTGCCCTTCGAAAAAGAGAACCTTTTGCCAACAGTAGTCATTGATTCATCAAATGCTAAAATCATAAAATTACAAACCGACCAAGTATTGTCGCTGCAGGATAAGATAGAAAAACAGACCTCGATTCTTGAACGACAGATTTCCAAATTTCAGAGTCAACGGTTAATGTTAATCATAACACTCTTTTTACTAATGTTGGTTGGAATATTGGTAATTTTGGTTTTCAGGGCTTTTCGAAATAAAAGAAATGCCAACATTAAACTGGCCGCTCAAAAACTGGAAATTGAAAAACAAAATTTAGAGATAATAAAACAACGCGATAAGCTAATTGAAGTTTCCAAAAAGCTGGAAGAGGCGACAAAAGCAAAATTGCGTTTTTTTACCAACATTTCACATGAATTCAGGACGCCATTAACGTTAATAATCGGCCCGCTTGAAGATTTAATTCATGCAAGACAATTATCGCCTGAACTTCAAAAGCAGGTAAACCTCATGCACCGCAACACTTTACGCTTGCTCCGCTTGATAAATCAATTGATGGATTTCAGAAAGCTTGAAAACGAAAAAATGAAACTTCAGGTTGGGCAATACAATGTTGTTGATTTTTTGAATGAGATTTATGAATCGTTTGCAGAACATGCAGTTAAAAAGAAAATTGATTTTCAGATTCATTCCTCAGAGCAGAAAATACTTCTTTGGTTCGACTGGGACAAATTAGATAAAGTTATTTTCAACTTACTTTCGAATGCTTTTAAGTTTACAGGTGAAGGTGGACAGATTACAATCACCATTAAAAAACAGAAATCTGTATTGAAAACCATTTCGGAAGAAGAAGCTCTGATTCAAATAAAAGATACAGGACGTGGCATATCCCAAGAACATCTTTCCCATATTTTTGACCGTTTTTACCAGGTTGAAAAATCGCAGGAATTCCGGGGAACGGGACTTGGATTGGCACTTTCAAAAGGATTTGTTAAGCTACATCACGGCAAGATAAAAGTAGACAGTGAAGTGGGAAAAGGAACGTCATTTTATATTGCCTTGCCTGTAGGCAATTCACACCTTAACAAGGATGAAATAATTGAGACTCAAAACATTGATACTTCAAATTTTCATCATGAAAAGCAAATTAGTAATGAAATTCATTTCAATCCTGAATTTTCTGATATTACCGAAAAGGAAGTAAAATTTACTGAAACAATTGAAAAACCTGTTGTTTTAATTGTTGAAGACCAAAAGGATGTTCGCGAATATATTAAAGGCTGTTTGGGTGAATCGTACATTATTTTTGAAGCCGGAAACGGAATTGAAGGACTACAACAAGTGGAGGAAGAAGAACCCGACATAATTATCAGTGATATTATGATGCCTGAAATGGATGGCCTTGAAATGACACGAAAACTGAAGAACCAGCTAAAAACCAGTCATATTCCCATCATCCTTTTAACAGCAAAAGCTTCGCAGGAACAGAAACTTGAAGGATTGGAAGAGGGCGCAGATTCGTACATTCCGAAACCTTTTAACAAACGGCACCTGCAAATCAGGGTAAAAAAACTAATCGAACTACGCAAAAAACTTCAGGATACTTATAAAAGCCCTATGGCTGTTGATGTACAGGAAGGTCAGATTTCGCGGCTGGACAGGAAATTTCTGAATAAAATTTCGAAAATTGTTGAAGAACAAAAAGACAGGGAACTCTCGGTTGAAGAATTAAGCGAAATGATAGGGCTTTCGCGGGTGCATTTATACCGGAAAATAAAAAAGCTTACCGGAATGTCGGTTAGCGAATTTGCGAATTCGGTCAAACTCCGGCTTTCGCTTGAATTGCTGAAAAACAGCGGAAACAGTATTTCGCAAATTGCTTATGAAGTTGGTTTTTCATCACCTTCGTATTTTACCAAATGTTTTAAAGAGCAGTTTGGTATTTCACCAAGTGATTATGCAAAAAAATAAATCCGGCGTTTCCACCGGACTTACACTAACTAATCTAAACTAAAAACCTACCAAATTGATTCTAAACTCCATATTTCTGCGCTATCGAGTTTAAATGCTCCATTTGTTGAATATAATTCCAATTTATTGTAGGGTTCCGTTGGGAAAACAATGTCGGTCATTACCAATTTTCCGTTATCAACAAATACTTCTACCGAAGCTTCATCAACAAATATTCTCACTTCCATTAAATTTTGCAGTTCATAATATGCGATTGATTTGCCTGAAAATTCATTAGAGAATGAACTTTGACCTGCCCGTGTGCGATCGGTGAAAAAAGTTTTATTTACTGGTGAGTACCCTATTTTGAAAGTTTCGCCCTTTTCGTTACTCAATTTGATGCCAAATTCTTCCGGCACACCAAATTGCGAATTACTTTTTTGTTGAAATCTGAATACCATTTCAGAACGGGGTACCTTAATATTTTTGATGTCAACAGAAACGTTACCTGAAATCATTTGAGATAGCAATTCAACTTTTTCTCCCCTTAATCCAGCCAATTCACTTACCGGAGTTGAAACCAGGTAGTATCCATTTTCATTTTTCTGCAGACTTAATTCTCTGGGTAGCGTTGTCGCACTTCGCCATTTTTCAGTGGGAACAACCGTGGCATAACTCCAGTTGCTCATCCAACCCAAAAACAACTTTCGCCCATCGGATTCCGGAATATCGCTCCAGGTTACCCCTGCATAATTGTCCCTGCCGTAATCAATCCATTTGGTTTCAGTTTGATTTGTGGTAAACGTGCTTCCATCGAAATCGCCAATAAAATATTGGGTTGCCGAACCACCGTTTGGCCCGCCGGGATTGATACTTACCAAAAGCACCCATTGTTTTTCGTTGGTTCCTTTAACTGTCATTTGAAATAAATCGGGGCATTCCCAAACGCCGCCATGTGCGCCAAGTTCTTTGCCAAAACCACTTTCATGCTTCCAATCGATTAAATTAGGCGACGAGTAAAATTCAATGTGGTCTTGCGCTGCCAGTGTCATTATCCATTTTTTACTGTCTTCGTACCAACTTACTTTTGGGTCGCGAAAATCGCGGATTCCGGGATTTTTCAAAACCGGTTCGCCGTATTTTGTCCAGGTCCTGCCCTTGTCGTTACTGTATGCAATCCCCTGTGTTTGAAAATCGATTTTACCTGCTTTTTCGCCTTTAGGTTCGTGGTAGGTAAAAATGACAATCAATGGTGGTTGCCCGTCTTTTCCCAATCCCGAAGTGTTGTTCCAATCCACAACAGCGCTACCTGAAAAAATGTAGCCATGTTCATCGGGGAAAAGCGCGATTGGCAAATGTTCCCAATGTACCAAATCAGTACTCACTGCATGTCCCCAGTGCATCGGTCCCCAAACTGTACTGTCGGGATAATATTGGTAAAACAGATGATATTCGCCTTCGTAATATACCATTCCGTTGGGGTCGTTCATCCACATTGAATCGGGGGAGAAGTGAAATTGCGGACGGTATTTTTCGGTGTAATAATCCTTATTTTTTAAGTCGACTGTTTTCCCGCTTTCCTTTTTTTGATTGCATCCACAAAATATTGTAAGCAAGCAAATAGCCAGTAATCCTATATTTTTATGTTTCATTTTCAATTAATTAAATGTTAAAACAAATCACTTCCAAATCCCTGATAATTTCGTAATACTACCTTTTAAAAGTTCGACTTCCCCTTTTTCGGAAAACAAGCTAACCGTTTTAAATTCTTCGGTCGGAAAAAATTGTTCAGTCATTACAACCAACCCATCAATTGCAAATAATTCAACTGATGATTTATCGATGATCAACCTCAATTTGAGGGTTTTATTGTTTAAAACATAAGGGGCAAAATGAGTTCCTGCAAATTCTTTCAATGGATCGTCCCAACCTGCATTGCTCCTGTCAACAAAAAATAGTTTATTCAGGTTATCATACCCAATTTTTACCCGTTCATTTTTTGAGTTCGATAAAATTAAACCGAAACGTTCTCCAAAATTCAGGTCTGTGCTGTTTGCCGTATTAAAACTAAGCTCTACTTCAACAGGAAATTCCTGTGGTTTTTTTATTTCAAATTCGCCGGAGATTTTCCCAGGTTGTAGTTTATTTACTTCTTTTGCCAATTTTCCAAATTCTTCAACAGGTCGCGATAAAAGCAAATATTCATTATAAATTTCATTAAGAAACAAGGCTCGCGGTATGGTAAATGCTCCCCGCCAAACCGAAGTAGGAATTTGATTTGCATATTGCCAGTTATTCATCCATCCTAAAAAAATCCGTCTTCCATCGTTTTCAGGAATATCAGACCAGGTTACACCTGCATAGTTATCTTTCCCGTAATCAATCCATTTTGTTTTTTCTCCGTGGGGTTCGAATATTTGTCCATCAAAATCGCCCACAAAATATTGTGTGCCAGAGCCGCCATTGGGTGCGCCATTATTTACACTTACCAACAATACCCATTTAGTTTCATCTGTCCCTTCCAAATTTAAGGGAAAAAAATCGGGACATTCCCAAACCCCAACATGCGACCCGATACCTAATCCAAATTCACTTTCCAATTTCCAGTCGATTAAATTGGGCGATGAATATAAATTAATGTGATCGAGAACAGCAAGCGACATAATCCATTTTTCAGATTCTTTGTGCCATATTACTTTAGGGTCCCTAAAATCACGAATTCCGGGATTAGGCAGAACCGGGTTATTTTCATACTTTGACCATGTCCGCCCTTTATCAAGACTATAAGCAATCCCCTGATATTGGAACTGGTTGCTCCCGGTTTGTTCCATTTTGCTGTTGTGGTATGTAAAAATTGCAACCATTGGAGGCACTCCATTTTCTCCCAAACCTGAAGTATTTTCCCAGTCGATTACCGCGCTGCCTGAAAATATCCAACCCAAACTGTCGGGATACAATGCAATGGGCAATTCTTCCCAGTGTATCAAATCTGTACTTACGGCATGTCCCCAGTGCATTGGTCCCCAAACCGTACTGTCAGGATAGTACTGGTAAAACAGATGATATTCGCCTTCATAATATACCATTCCGTTGGGGTCGTTTGTCCAGTTTTCTTTCGGGGAAAAGTGTATTTGCGGCCTAAATTGCTCTGAATATTTTTCTAAATTTTTAACTGAAAGAGATGAACAGCCAGTCATAGCAAATAGTAACAGAATTAAAGCTTTAACCGATACAAGTTGGATGATTTTGTTTTTAGCAAAAGAAAAATTTGAGTGTTCCATTGTTTTATTTTTATCTTGATATAGTTTTTTTGATTTCCGAAAGCATGAAGCGTTTTACAAAATCATTATCAGAACTGCCCTTAACTTTGAGGAAATTATATTTGTATTGAGGGAAAAACAATGCTGTCATTACTTTTTCTCCATTATTTATAAATATTTCAACTGATGAATTATCGACAAGCATTTGAATAGGAATAATTTGGTTTGAATAATCAAAATCACATTTAATCGGGTGTTTAAACACCGGATGAAAATCGACTTTCCCCGATTTACTCCTATCAATTACAAATTCCCCGCTTTGCTTGTTATAATTCACTTTCAGGTTTTCCAACGCATTTCCTGTTTCAATCTCAAAATTATCTGTTTTAGAGAAGTCGATTTCCATTTCAATTAAAAAACTCCCGCCTTCGATAATTTCATTTTTTAATATTTCAACACTTTTCTGTGGTGTTTTAAAAGCAATTGTTGTACTTGTATTTTTTTGTTCATTCAATTCAACAACGGGTAAAAAAGCAAGTGCATATTTCCCGTTCGTATGTTTTAATTTTATTTCGCGCGGAACGGTCATTTGGCCTCGCCAACTAACTGTTGGTGTTGTACCGGCATACATCCAGTTACTCATCCAACCAATGAATATTCTTCGGCCATCCACATTTGGAATATTACTCCAAGTAACACCTGCATAGTTATCTATTCCATAATCTACCCACAAAACCTCTTCATTTTCAGCTTTAAACTCCTTGCCGTTAAAACCTCCAATAAAATACTGGGTTGCACTACCACCGTTAGGTTTACTGTCCTCGTTACCACCGTAACTAACTATCATTACCCATTTTTCAGTTCCATTTTCATCAATCATAGGAAACAAATCGGGACATTCCCAAACTCCACCATGATAACCTATACCAATTCCAAAATCGCTCTGAAAAGTCCAGTTTATTAAATCTGAGGAGGCATAAATTTTTATCCGATCGTTGGCAGCAACTACCATAATCCATTTTTCATCGGGTTCATACCAAATAACTTTCGGATCGCGAAAATCATTTATCCCCGGATTAAGCAAGACAGGGTTTTCCAGGTATTTTGTCCATGTATTCCCTTTATCGGTGCTGTATGCAAGACTTTGCTGCTGCAGTCCCGTCAAACTTCCGTGATGCGTAAAAACTGCAACCAACGGAATGTTTTCATTCTGTTTGAAACCAGCTGTATTCTTCATATCTGCGACCGCACTTCCTGAAAAAATATAACCTAAATTATCGGGGTACAATGCGATTGACTTTTCTTCCCAAGCAAATAAATCATTACTGGTTGCGTGGCCCCAGTGCATTGGCCCCCAGTTCGCTCCCTCGGGATAATACTGGTAAAAGAGATGGTAAGTCCCCTCGTAATAAACCATCCCGTTCGGATCGTTCATCCAGTTTGCCTTGGGCGTAAAATGAAAGCTAGGCCGATAATCATGAAATTTCATCACTTCATTTGAAGCTGAATCATCAATTTCATCTTTCCCACAGGAAAGTAAAACTGCGAGCATGAAAAAAAAATAAACCAGTTTTCGCGACATTGAGTGAAATTTTAATGTATAGTAAAGAAATAAGGCAGAGATTTATTCACTCCGCCCTTTTTGCAAATCTTAATTTTTCTGAGATAAATAGTTTACAGAATTTTTAACAATCATAACGACATTCGAACGATAAGGATTATTTCCATCAGGATTAATTTCTCCCTGAGCATTTTGGTTGAATTCAAAACCGCCGATGCCATGATATAATGCCCTCCCTTTAAATTCAGCATTTGGCAATAATTCAAGTGTGCCAGCCATCCAGTAATCGTGCATCCAGTCCCAGGTACCTAACCATTTTACATTTTGACCTTGAGTAAATGCATTGTAAGCAGCTTCATCAGTATTTTCAAAACCGTAAAAGGCAGCAACATCAAGAAGAGCATAGTTATGGTCTTCTTTCCATCCAGGGGCAATAACCGGGAAACTTTTAAACCCGCCCGCATCGGTTGTAAATGAAATACCTTTGTAGATTGGGTGTCCACTCATGTCGTGCTTTCCACCCACATTTACGCCAATTGCCCAGGTATCACCATTATCGTTGCCAGGACCATCGCCAATAGCCATGTTAAATGTTCCTGTCAACCTTCCAAGGTTCCAGAAATAGGAACAGGCAAGACTATTGAACATCAGATTTCCGCCGTCTTTAAAATAGTTCTTTATTTTATTAAGAACAACTGTTTCAAGTGCGATATTTGGAAGAACGCGACTTTCATCGTAATACCACCAAAGTAACCTGAAATTATTAATATCAACTTTTCCGCTTTTAATATCGTCAAAGCTAATGTAAACGCCATTTTCATAATTATTGAAGAACCAGTCTGCAGCCGCTTTTTGGTCGTCCTCAGTAATCGCCGCAACATTTGCCGCAGTTCCCAGAAAACCGATAAAAAACTGTTCGGTAACCGAAATTGTATATGTGCTATACACATCGCCATTTATGATTTGAACTTCAATCGGATTTGTGAAATCCATGTTTGCAGTAATTGCGGGAGTTATTTCAGCTCCTTCAGCAACCTTAATAACTGGACTAACTTTTGAAACATCGGTTCCATCGGGAACGGTAACAGTTATTGTTTTTTTCGATTCATCAATCACACCCTGGTTTCCATCAACAGAAAATTCAGAGATTTTGACATCCTTATCCAACACAAGATTAGATACATATTCTTCCTGGCAGGAGATGAATACACCTGCCAATAATGAAACAATTAATATGTGAATAAAATACTTTTTCATTTTTACTTTTTTTAATGTTTTTACCTGCAAGACTACCAGCCATTATTTTGTTTATACAAACCTTTGCTGAAATCAACCTGATTTTGTGGAATAGGGAAAAACTCGTGTTTTCCTTTTGTAAACTTCCCATCTTTCAAGTATTCCCGTTTTGTTGATTCTTTTGCAAAATAGTTGTTGATATAATCGGAGGCAATTCCCCAACGCACCAAGTCGAAGAAGCGAATTCCTTCCATTGCAAGCTCCAAACGTCTTTCCCAACGCAATGCCTGGCGGGCAAAATCTTGATCCCAGGTGCAATTTTCGCCTGGTTTGTAGATTTCCATTTTGTAATTTGAAACAGGGTTACCGTCATTAAATTTCAACATCCCTGAACTGTTGGCAGCACGTTGTCTTACTTCGTTGATTATTGGGAGAGCCTCATTTTGACGTCCCAACTCAATAAGCGCTTCTGCTTTCCATAACAGTACATCGGCATACCTGATGATATCGGTGTTTTTCGAACTTGCAATAAATGGTGGAACTTTTTGAAAACAAGCACATTCATAATGTTGGCTTTCTTTCAATGATGAAAAATGGCCATAAATTTGAATTGCACGCGCCCAATCTTTTTGGTAAATAAAATTTGGGTCGTATTTCCATGGATGTCCCGGAATTGCAACAGTATGATCTAAACGAACGTCAAACGTGTTGTTTTGAAAATCTGCTCCTTCTTTTACATCCGAATTATTAAATGTATTGAACTGTGGCAACCCATTTTCATCGGTTTTAAAAGAGTTTACCAGATTTTGTGTTGGAATATGAAACCAGCAGCAACCATATTCAGGGTTCATCGGGTAGTTCAACATATTTCCCCAGTCTAATCTTCCTTTTGGGGTGCCATCATCAATTGAACGTTGAACTGCAAAAACTGATTCCGTGCTTCCATCATCGTGAGGCTGCAAAAAGTTGTACCCAAAATCGGGGAACAAAGAGTACTTTCCTGAAGCGATTACTTGGTTTACCAAACTAACAACTTGTTCTAATTTAGATGAATTGATGCTTGTTACCGCATTTTGTTCGTTCTGTTCGTATGCCTGGTACAACCGTGTTTTAGCAAGATATGCAATTGCAGCATATTTATTTACCCGACCCTTTTCAGCCTGCATTTCAGGAAGGTTTTCAGCAGCAAATTGAAATTCATCGGCAATTTTATCCCAAAGTTCCTGATCGGTAAATTCCTTATTTGAAATTTCTTTAAAGGCTTCCCCTGAAACTGTTTCATCTATCCATGGAATATATTTAAACATAGTTTTTAGGATAAAATAGTGGTGAGCCCTTAAAAACCGCATTTCTGCCTGACGTTCAGTTTTATTCGGAAATTCGTTGGCGGTCAATTCATTAATTACCTTTAATGCCTCATTTGCACGTCCAATACCAACATATAAACGATACCACTTTTGGTCAATCAATGGATTGTCGGTTGTGTTAAATGCAAATAATTCCATAAAATTAAATTCCCAGATATCGCCGGTGCCACCACCACCTTTATAAGCGTCGCCACTTGTATTGTCTGCATAAGGCCACAATGAATTGGGTGCCGTGTAATGGTCATTACCGAGTTCAGAATAGGCTGCAATTGCCATACCTTCAGCATTTTCGGGAGTTAATAACTGGTCGCTGCTGATTGTACTTTTAGGAGCCATTTCAAGAAATGAATCGGAACAGGAAACTAAAAACCCTGTTGCAATCATTATTATTGCTGATATTTTAATATTTATTTTTTTCATTGTAATTGTTTTCTAAAAAGTTAAATTAACTCCGATTGAATAACTCGTTGGATTAGGATATGCAAAACCTGGAGATTCAGGATCGACTCCTGTAAATTGATTATTTCCTTTTGAATCTTTGAACGTAAGTACATTTTGGCCCTGAACATAAATCCTTGCCGATGATAATTTCAAAGATTTAATCAACTTGTCAGGCACATTATAACCTATCTGTAAGTTTCTTAGCTTTAAGTAAGAACCATTTTCGATAAAATAGCTTGAATATCTGTTTTCGTTATTGGTATCTGTCAAAGTAAGCATTGGAACAGTTGATCCTGTATTTGTTGGAGTCCAGGCATCCAAAGTTCTAGTGCCAAAATTGGTCCCCTGCCAAATGGAAGTAAAATCGGTTAAATGTTTGTGTTCATTGTAAACATCAACTCCTTGAATGCCTTGAAAGAATAAATTAAGATCGAAGTTTTTATAGCTAAAAACAGCATTCAATCCATAAATAAAATCAGGGTTTGGATCTCCAATCCAGGTTCTGTCCAAATCATTTACAACACCATCGGGTTTGTTAATGTATTTTCCATTTTCGTCCAATCCACCAATATCCTTGTATTTGATACGTCCAATGTCCTTCCCTGTTTGTTGCGGGTAATTATCAACTTCCGCCTGATTTTGAAAAATACCATCGGCTATATACCCAAAATGAACGATATCCGATTGTCCCAAAACACTTTTCCCGTTTGCGGGGTCTCCCGGATAACCTGTCAAAACTTCATCGGGCAAATAGGTTACTTTTCTTTTGTATGATGAAATGTTGGCTGTTAAATCTATGCCAAGTCCATTATTTAGCGTTTTATTGTAGCCCAACACGAACTCCCAACCTTTATTTTCCAGGGTAGCTCCGTTAACCCATTGGTTTCCGCCCTCGCCTTTTACGGCCAGATACGGAGGCTCAATTAGAATATCGCTGGTTTCTTTCATGAAGTAATCAAAACTTCCATAAAATGTCTGATCCAGAAATCCAAAATCAATACCTAAGTTGGTTTGTTTAGCTTCTTCCCATTTCAGAATCGAGTTACCTTCACGGATTTTACGATATCCTGATGGAAGGCTACCTGAATCTGAACCTGTAATATCATAGGCAGTTCCAGTATCGAAAACCCAGGTTGGATCTACTCCATAATCCGTGCGGTAAATTGAATAAATGGCATCATTACTGATTTCCTGGTTACCCGTAATACCCCAGCCTGCCCTAATTTTCAAATTCGAAATAGCAGGAAGTGATTCTTTCAAAAAACCTTCTTCACTTAATCGCCATCCCAACGAAAATGCAGGGAAAGTACCGTATAAATTATCTTTACCAAAGCGTGAAGAACCATCACGTCGAACAGTAAGCGAAGCAAGATATTTTTGATTGTAAACGTAGTTGGCTTTGGCAAAAAGCGAAAACAATGAATTCCCCGCTCCACCGCCACCATTCAGTATTTTTTCGGTACCAGCATCTAAAAACATATAATCCGGATCCTCGATAACATATCCTTCACGGCTGCCATAAAAAGTTTCATATTCTGCTTTAATTGCCTCAGTACCTGCAACTACGTCAATATTGTGGAGACCAGTTTCCATTTTGTAGTTTAATGTATTTGTCCATGTCCACGATAAATTGTGCCACTGCGAGGTAGTAGTCCTGTTAATATCGCTGATAAGAAATCCGGATGCATAACTATAATCCATTTTTCGATAATAATTTTCAGTATAATCTATTCCGTAGTTTGTTCTGAAATTCAAACCTTTAATAATCTCAAGGTCGGCAAACATATTTCCGAAAACCCTCGCTGTTTTTGAGTGATTTTGTTTATTCTGCTCAATCAGACGAACCGGATTATGGCGGTCAGTCATTCCTGGAGCAGGGCCGCCCCAGCCACCATCAATAGAATAAACAGGAACAACAGGCTGCTGCACAAGTGCCAGATACATTACGTCCCCAATAGGAATATCCGTATTATCCACTTTTGAAATAAGCAGGTTTTCTCCGACTTTTAATTTACCATCAAGAAATTTATAATCACTGTTAATCCGGGCAGTAATTTTATTCGAATTTGTCTCTTTAATAATTCCATCATGGTTATAATAGTTCAACGAAATCAATGAACTTCCTTTATCATTTCCATTAGAAAAAGTTAAATTGTAGGATTGAATCAGTGATTGCTGGGAAACTTCATCAAACCATTTGGTATCAGCAGGGTGCATTGTATGTGAAGGATCGATATATTCTGGCAATAAAATTCGGTCCAAAACTGCATTGCCATTTGAATCGGTATGCCAATCATATTTGTAAATACTTGAAGTTGGTGTCAAACCGTCATTAATTGATGCCTGCCAGTTAACCAACCCTCTTTCGTATGTGTTTAAAACGTCAAGTTTTGTGCTGTAATTTTGTATTGTAGCATAAGCGTTAAATTCAATTTTGCTGACACCTTCTTTCCCTTTTCGAGTTGTTATTAAGATTACACCATTATTTGCTCTTGAGCCATATATACTTGCCGCAGAAGCATCTTTTAAAACCTGCATTGTTTCAATATCGTTTGGATTTAGTTGTTCAATTCCTCCGGTTGTTGGCATTCCATCTATAATGTAAAGCGGATTATTGCTTCCAGATCCCATGGTACTTCCCCCACGAATACGAACTGTTGCATAATCTCCGGGATTGCCATCGGTGGTTACATACACACCAGCCACCCGTCCCTGAAGTGCTTTCACTGCATTGCCGGTTGGCAATTCTTTTATCTGATCAACTTCAACAACGCCCACCGCACCCGTCAAATCAGCTTTCTTCTGAGTTTGGTAACCCGTAACAACAATTTGTTCCAATCCGATATTTTCCTCAGTCATAACAACATTAATGGAAGATTGCCCATTTACTAAAACCTCTTTAGTTGTCATTCCGATAAAGCTGAAAACAAGCGTTGATTTTCCGTCAACGGAAAGAGAATAATTTCCATCAATATTTGTAACGGTACCATTAACAGTCCCTTTTTCAATGACAGTCACACCCGGCAGACCTTCTCCTTTGGAATCCTTTATATTTCCACTAACACTAATTTGCTGAGCGCTTGCATTCATTGAAACCAAAAACAAAAGGATTAGAGTAATTAATCCCGTGAATTTTTTCAAATGATTTGTTTTTTTCATAATAAATTAATTAATCGTTATTTAAAATTCTTTCAATTTCTCTCATATCATATTCCGGTGTTGCACCAGCCTTTGTTGCTACAAAAGCGCCGGTTGCACAAGCAAAAGCCAAAGCTTCGGCTGGCGATTTCTTTTCGAGCAGAGATGCGATTAATCCGGCCAGAAAAGCATCTCCTGCTCCAACTGTATC